>R22__coassemble_384_pt1 | contig 30064 bp, 23 predicted proteins | sample R22__metabat2_low_PE_056 | metagenome-assembled genome bin R22 | reverse complement strand
ATTATTCTTTGATTTATTTTCAAAAAAGTATAAATTCGCAGTATAGTGTATTAAACCAAACCTGAAATGAGCATTGAGATAAAGACCGTCAATCCGGCAAACAGGCGCGAACTGCGCAAGTTCGTCCTTTATCCGGAAAAACTATACAAAAATAACCCATACTACGTGCCCAACCTCGTTTTCGACGAGATGGGCACCCTAAATCCCGCCACCAATCCTGCCTCTGATTTCTGTGAGCAGGAGCTCTATATGGCCTACAGGGACGGAGAGCCGGTCGGACGCGTCGCGGCGATTATAAACCGCTGGGCAAACGAGCATTGGAAGCACGACGAAGTGCGTTTCGGCTGGTTCGATGCCATCGACGACGCCGAGGTTTTCGCAGCGTTGATAGCAAAGGTCGAGGAGTTCGGCAAGGCCCACGGCATGACCCACATAGTCGGCCCCCTCGGATATACGGATTTCGACCCTGAAGGCATGCTGGTAGAGGGTTTCGACCAGCAGAGCACCATGCCTCTCATTTATAATCATCCCTATTATGTGAAACAGATCGAGGCCCTGGGCTTCGAAAAGGATGCAGACTGGCTGGAATACAGGATTTTCGTCCCCGACCAGTTGCCGGACAAGTTTGTCCGAGTTTCGAAGATAGTGGCCGAGAGGAACAACTTCCGTGTCCGTCCGGTTACCAGGAAACTGATACGTGAAGAGAATTATGCTACCAAGCTCTTCGCCGTCATCACGGATACCTACAAGGATCTTTACGAGTATACTATGCTGCCCGATAACCTTGCAGACAAGTATATAGGTTTCTACCTGAAGATCCTCGACCTCCGGTATCTGACATCCGTTGAGAATGAGAAAGGCGAAATCGTGGCGTTCGGCATCACCATGCCCTCGCTTGCCGATGCCCTCATCAAGTCCCGCGGGCGCATTTTCCCCTTCGGATGGTGGCATCTTCTGAAGTCTCTCTTCATCAAGCACAGCGAGGGAGCTGAGCTGCTCCTGATGGGTGCCCGCTCCGATGTCCGCAATACCGGCGTGACCGCCCTGGTGGTCTGCGACATGGTGCATAAATACCGGAAGCTGGGAGTAAAGTGGGCGGAATCCAATGCCGAGCTGGAAGACAATCACAGCATCCGCAATCATTTCGGCGCGTTCGAACGCATACAGCACAAGCGCCGCCGTTCTTATAAAAAGGAGATCAAGTAATGAACGGCCTTCTTCCTCCCCTCCCCGAACGCCTCCGTCCCCATTCTCTCGACGATTATGTGGGGCAGAAGCACCTTGTGGGCAAAGGCTGCATCCTGAGGAACATGATAGAGAGCGGCAACCTGAGCTCTTTCATACTCTGGGGGCCTCCGGGTGTGGGAAAAACCACCCTTGCCCGCATCATCGCCGATACATGTAAAAGAGAATTCTTTACCCTGAGCGCGGTGAGTGCCGGCGTCAAGGAAGTGAGGGAAGTCATAGACGCTGCCAAGGCTGGAGGAATCTTCGCACAGAATGCCGCACCGGTGCTGTTCATCGACGAGATACACCGTTTCAACAAGGCCCAGCAGGATGCCCTTCTCGGGGCCGTGGAGGCCGGCACCGTGGTGCTGATGGGCGCCACTACAGAGAACCCCTCTTTCGAGGTCATCACTCCCCTTCTTTCCCGCTGCCAGGTGTATGTGCTAAAGAGCCTGGAAGTGGCTGACCTGCAGATACTTCTGGACAGGGCTCTGGCCACGGATGAACTTCTCAAAGAACGTAAGATAGAGATTAAGGAAACCGACGCCCTTTTCCGCCAGTCCGGCGGAGACGGCCGCAAGCTCCTGAATATACTGGAACTCGTTGTCGATTCCCAGGCCGGAAAGAAGAAGGTGGTGATAGACAACAAGGCGGTTACCGAATGTCTGAATGAGAATGTTGCCATATACGACAAGGACGGAGAGATGCACTACGACATCATTTCCGCCTTCATCAAGAGCATTCGCGGCTCAGATCCCAATGCTGCCATATACTATCTGGCCCGCATGCTGGACGGAGGCGAGGATCCCCTCTTCATAGCCCGCAGGCTTTGCTTGAGCGCTTCGGAAGATGTGGGCCTTGCCAATCCCAACGCCTTGCTGCTCGCCAACGCTACCTTCCAGGTAGTGAATCAGATAGGTATGCCGGAGGCGCGGATTCCCCTTGCCGAGTGTACTGTGTATCTGGCGTCATCTCCCAAGAGCAATGCCTCTTACATGGCGCTGGAGGAGGCCCTGCAGGTGGCCAGGGAAGACAAGACACGCGCGGTGCCCCTGCATCTGCGCAACGCGCCCACCAAGCTTATGGCCGATCTGGGCTATTCGGACGGATACAAGTACGCCCACGATTATCCGGGGCACTTCGTGGACCAGGAATTCATGCCTGCCGGCCTGGAAGGAAGAGTTTTCTATCATCCGGCACCTAACAAGCATGAGGATGCCCTCAAGGCATACCTCCAGGCCTGCTGGCCGAAATACTACTCTAAATAATCAGAACGGATAACCGATTCCGAAATGGAATGCATTGTTAGCCCCCTTGAGCCAACCTCCGGGGCCTATCACGCGTGAGCCCTCATCCCTGGACGGATCTAACACCTTCATGCCGAAATCTACACGGAGAAGGATGAAATTCAGATTGACGCGCAATCCAGTGCCCCAGTCTGCGGCCAGGCTGTTGTAGAAATCGTTCAGACGGAATGCCCCCAGACGGCCTTCAGCGGTATTTTCATACTTGAGGTTCCAGACGTTACCTACATCTGTGAACAGGGCTCCTTCCAGCTTCCAGAACAGTTTGAAGCGGTATTCGAGGTTCATCTCCAGTTTGATGTCACCGGTCTGGCTGGGGATTATGAAGGCATCGTCGCTAGCAGAGAATCCCGGACCCAGGGCCCTGGCCTGCCAGCCTCGCATGCTGCTCGCACCTCCGGCATAGAACTGCTTTTCAAAAGGCAGGGCGGATGAGTTGCCATAGGCGTAGCCGGCTCCAATCAAGAATCTGGTAGCTATAGCATTGGACTCGTCTGCACGCCATGTGCGTCCCACTGAATACTCGGCTCTTACGTACTGGGCGAAAGGTGAACCGCCTATGCAATAGGAGCCGTCTGAATTGACGCTCATGAACTTCTTGAAGAGGCTCAGCACATTGCCGGAGACATCCATGCTAAGCCTGTGGAAATAATAATCCCCGGTGGGCACGATTTCGGTGCTGGAGTTGTAGTAAAGCAATGCACCTACGCCGGCATCCAAATGGTCCTGATAGGAATACCTCATGTAGGGATTGTTGGACAGGGTCTTGCTGAAGGCTGCATCCAGGCCATAGAGCTTGACGAAATTGACCTGGAGGGGGAACAGCTGGTAACTTACATTATGCTTAGTGATACCCGAATAGCCGTATTTCACAGACACCAGATTTCGTGTATACTCAGGCCTGTTCTGATGGTTGAATGCGAGGTTGATTTCCGTTCTCGGAACGGTAGAACGGCGGAACAGTCTGTATGGCAGACCCAGGAAACGGGGGAAACTCATACCTGCGGATATACCATATTCTATTGCCTTGGTGTCGTCGTCCAGCTTGAACTGGAAATCTCCGTTGAAGCCAAGATTGAGCCACTCTCCCCCATGGAAAAAGTTCTTATGGAAATAGCTTACCCGGGGAGATATTCCCATAAGCCCGGAAGAGTTGCTGGAGCCTTCGAGGTTCACCTTGAAACCCTGAACGGGAGAACGGGAAAGGTTGATGCTGCAGTCTACGGTGCTGCTGTCCGCCTGGGTCATCTCGACAGATACTCCGCTGAACACCTTGATGGCGGAAAGCCTGCTGTAAGTGGCCGCAACCGCACTTTCGCTGTAAACATCCCCGGGCTTGACAGTATTCAGGCCCTTCAGGACGGATTCCCTGAATTTGAGATCTTTCGGCAGGCTGATGGATACTTTGCCTATGGTGTATTTGTTAAGCGGCAATGCGCTCGCGGATGTCTGGCTGCGCTCGAATTCGTTTACCTTATATTTGAGGAGGGTATGGCCGCCAAGGGTATCCGCTTCGAAAGAATAATTGTTCTTGCTCAGGGAATAATAGCCCAGATTCCTCATGCGGCTGGCCGATCGTACCGTCTCCCCTTCCAGGAGCTGCTCCGACAGCCAGTTTCCTTTAAGAAGCGAAGTGACGGTTGCCGTATCGGCCTGGAAGTCGGCCGCAAACGGCTCATATTCAGGGACTTCGAATTTGATATCCTCTATCTTGTATCTTTCTCCCAGCGTGACCAGGTAATTCACCTTGATGGTCTTGTATCCGCGCACCGTTATGCTGTCCACCTTGCAGTTGTAGTAGCCGAGATAGTGCAGCCGGTTGGTGATGTTGGTGATGGACGTACCTACAGATGCCTCGTCATATACAATGGGAGCCGTGCCTATCTTGTGAAAGAGACCGTCCTTCCGGGACCAGTTGTACACGTATAAAAGCGGATTGAAACCAAGGATTCCGCCGCTGCTTTCGTTCTGCCGGATGTAGTTGCTTACCTCGCTTGTGTTGAAAAGCGGATCGTCTATGATTGTGACCTCATTGCCTTCAAGCTTGTACTGCCCGTCTTCGAGTACCCGGGTAGTGCTGCAGGAAAAGAGCAGCACACACAGCGCAGACAGTATGAGGATTCGCTTCATATCTTACAAATATAACAATTATTTGCTATTTTTGCATTGATGGAAACACTGAGCAACAAGGATATCAAGCTTATCCGTTCCCTACGCGAAAAGAAATTCCGGGATGAGTTGGGGCTCTTCACGGTGGAAGGAGAAAAAATGGTCGCCGAGGCCAAAGACTCCGGCCTGGAGATAGTGATGACAGTCCGCAGGGATGAGGTCGGAGAAGCGATCATGGAGCGCATCAGTGCATGCAGCAGCCCCTCCCCCGTGCTGGCTGTGGTGCGCAAGCCTGCCCCGGCCTCTCATCCGGCCTCCGGCCTGTGCCTGGCGCTGGATTCGGTGAGGGATCCGGGCAACATGGGAACCATACTCCGCCTGGCCGACTGGTTCGGGGTGGAATGCATCTTCGCATCCCCCGACAGCGTGGAGATATATAACCCCAAAGTGGTGCAGGCGTCGATGGGCGCCATCTTTCGTAAGAAGCTGATATACTGCGATATAGCTGCCAAATGCGCAGAGTTCCGCGCCGCCGGCCTCGAAGTGCTCGGCACCTTCCTTAATGGCGAGAATATCTATAAGGCAGATCTTCCTGCCGAGGGCCTTATAGTGATGGGAAACGAGGCCAACGGCATAAGCGAAGCTGTTTCCTCCGCCTGCAGCAGGAGGCTGACCATACCCTCGTTCGGAGGGGGCGCCGAGTCGCTGAACGTTTCCGTTGCGGCGGCCATAGTGGTTTCTGAATTCAGGAGATGGAAGTAATATATCAGGTGCTGCCCAGATTCTGGGGCAAGGGCAAGTTTTCGGATTGGGACTCCAAGACGTTCAGCTATCTTAAATCGCTGAATGTCAGTACAGTATGGTACACGGGCGTAATCCGTCACGCAAGCGGCCGCCCTTATGTGAAAGGCGATCCCGGCTCCCCCTATTCCATCGAAGACTACCACGATGTGAACCCTTACCTGGCCGATGTGCCGGAACGCAGGATGGAGGAGTTCAGGAAACTCGTCACACGCACCCACAAGGCTGGGCTTAAGGTAATTATAGACTATATTCCCAACCACGTCTCCCCCGATTGCAACGATCTTCCCAAATGCGATTGGTGCGACTACGACTGGACGGACACCCGCAAGGTGGATTATTCCCATCCGGACACACGGAAGAAGATGCTGGAGATTGTCCTCTTCTGGGCTGCCACCGGCATAGACGGACTTCGCTGCGACATGGTGGAGATGGTGCCTCCGGAATTCTTCAAGTGGCTGATAGCCAAGGTGAAAAAGGATTATCCCGAACTGATTTTCATAGGCGAGGTCTACGACAAGTCCAACTACAGGAAATACATCAAGGAACTTGGCTTCGACCTCCTCTACGACAAGTCCGGACTGTACGACAACCTGCGCGCAATCATCTGCAACGGAGCATCCGCCCGCAACATTACCCGCAACTGGCAGTTCCTGCAGGAACTCCAGCCGAACATGCTCAATTTCCTGGAGAATCACGATGAGCAGCGCTTCGCTTCTCCGTGGTTTGCAGGTGATGCCGGAAAGGCCTTCCCGGCCCTTGCCGCAGGGGCCCTTTTCAACGGCTCATCCTATATGATATATGCCGGTCAGGAGCTTGGAACAAAAGCCTCGGAAGGGGCAGAGGGAAGGACATCCATTTTCAATTGGACCCATCCTGAACCACTGAAGAGACTGTATTCCTATATACATACAGGAAAGGGACTTACGCAGGACGAGATGAATCTTTTATGCAGGTATCGTGAGCTGTTTGGTAACCTGGACTCCCCCGTGTTTTCCGAGGGTTTCAATTACGATCTTTGCTGGTGCAATTCAGTCCTTCTCGGCTTCGATCCCGAGAAGCATTTCGCCTTCCTCCGTTATAAGCGCCTCCCCCGCAAACGTAAGGCTGAGGCCGTGCTCGTGGTCTGCAATTTCTCGGGCGAGAGCACGGAAATGCAGATCAACATTCCGGAAGATCTCCGGCAGAAAAAGGAACTGGGCTGGCTACCTCAGCGGGTGAAGGTTTCCTTGAAGCCCTGGGATGCGTACACAAAGCCCTTGACATCCACGCAGTAGAGCTCTTTACCCACAAAGAAAAGGGACTCCGGTTCGTTGGGGATGCCTGCGGACAGCAGGTCCATGCACCACAGTTCGCGCCCGGTTTCAAGGTCGTAGCAGACTATAGCTGAATCCCCAGCCATGCCGTAAACCTGATACATCTTTCCGTCCCTGATGACGGCTCCCTGTGTGGCCAGGCGGAAGGCATAATTGCGGCGTGCAAGTATGTCTGAAGCCGAAATGCTCACTTCGCCGTATCCGGCAGCAGGAAGCTTGAAGCGGAGCAGCTGGAGGCCATTCCCGAAGCGGGCATCGTTCCAGCTCTCGCGGCTGTAGCCTGTGACGTAGAATTCCCCTTTCTCATTGTCCAGCACGAGGTTGGGATACCAAACGCCCATTACAGCGGGTTCCGGAAGGATAATCTTCTGAACAAGTTCGGCGCTGTATTCCCCTTTCTTTCCGGATATCCTGAACGCGCATATGCAATGCTCGTTCTTGTTCTCCTGGCTTACGTAAACCAGGGGAAGCCTGTCTCCCTTGACAAGATATATATCCGAAACGCAGGCATTGTTGCAATGCCAGGTCTTGTGGCCTTCCAGAGGGATGCGCTGGATGTATTTGCCGTCCTTGATGGAAAACACGTCTATGGCCGGTGCCCCGTCCATGAACTGGAAGATGCAGCCGTCCATCGATACGCCTCCCTGCCTTGAACCGGGGGCCTTGCTTTCGGGAATATCCTGGAATTTTTCCTTGAAAAACTGTGCGTTCGAGGGCCATGCGGCCAGCAGAACCAGAACCAGGAGAATGCTTGTCTTTTTCATATCTTTTGCAAAGATAAGAAAAGTGTATGCCGTTTCCTTGTTTTTTCTTAACTTTGCGTACGTTTATTAGTAGGAAATACACTTTTACATCATTATGAAAGATTCAATAATCATCCTTTGTGGCGGCGGCCCTGCTCCGGGCATGAACACCGTCGTATGCTCTGTGGCAAAGACTTTCCTCTCCAACGGTTATCGCGTAATCGGCCTTCACGGCGGTTATTCCGGCCTTTTCAGCAAGGCTCCCCGCACCGAAGACATAGATTTCTTCAAGGCTGACGCATACTTCAACCGCGGCGGTTCCTACCTTCAGATGAGCCGTTTCAAGCCTACGGACGAGGATTTCGAGAAGAACTTCAACCTCGGTCTTTTCAAGGACAACAACATCAAACTCCTCGTGACCGTCGGCGGCGACGATACCGCATCCACCGCGAACCGTATCGCCAAGTTCCTTGAGGCAAAGCAGTATCCCATCCACAACATACATGTGCCCAAGACCATAGACAACGACCTTCCCCTTCCCGGCAACGCCCCCACTTTCGGTTTCAATTCCGCAAAGGACGAAGGCGCACACCTTGCCCGCACCGTGTACGAAGATGCCCGCACCTCCGGCAACTGGCTGCTGATCAGCGCAATGGGCCGCAGCGCCGGCCATCTTGCACTCGGCATCGGCGAGGCCACCCACTGCCCCATGACCATCATCCCCGAGATGTTCAACAAGACGGCTATCAACCTCGACAAGATAGTCAAGCTGGCAATCTCCGCCATCCTCAAGCGCAAGCTCCTCGGAATCCCCTACGGCACCGTGGTGGTCGCTGAAGGCGTGTTCCACGACCTCGATCCCCAGGAAATCAAGAATGCCGGCGTCACCATGACCTACGATGAGCACGGGCACCCCGAGCTCGGCAAGATCAGCAAGGCCGTCCTCTTCAACGACATCCTCGACAAGGAATTCAAGAAGATAGGCCTCAAGATCAAGACCCGTCCCGTGGAAATCGGCTACGACGTCCGCTGCCAGGATCCTATCGGATACGACCTCACTTACTGCACCGAGCTTGCCATGGGAGCCTACGAGCTCTTCGCCAAGGGCGAGACCGGATGCATGGTTTATGTGGATGCCGAAGGCGAGGCCCATCCTCTCTACCTGAAAGACCTGCAGAATGCCGAGGGCAAGATTCCTCCGCGCCGTGTGAACATCGACGGAGGCACCGCCCAGAACTATTTCGCGCATATCTGCCATTATATCACCCCTGCCGATTACGAGGCTGCGAAGAAGTATGTCCCCAATCCCGAGGAATACGACTTCAGGAAGATACTCGGCTGGTAAGCCATAATGGACCGCGAGGCAGCACATAGCAGAATCCTGGAACTCAGGAAGATCCTGGAGGAGAACCGCCGGCTGTATTATGTCGAGAATTCCCCCAGGATTTCCGATTTTGAGTACGATTCCCTGGAACATGAACTGGAAGCCCTGGAGTTGTTTTTTGATTATTTGTCCTCCTAGTACTCCACTTATGAACTCGTCGGCAGCGACCTGGTGCGTGAGTTCGTGCAGCGGCCCCACCGCTATCCCATGCTGTCCCTCGGCAATACCTATTCTATCGCCGAGGTAGAAGAATTCTCCGCACGGGCCGACAAGGCCCTCGGCACGGCCTTCACCTACTGCTGCGAACTCAAGTTCGACGGCACCGCCATCTGCCTCACCTACAGGCACGGACGCCTTGTGCAGGCACTCACGCGCGGCGATGGTGTGGTTGGGGATGATGTGACGGAGAATGCCAAACGCATCTCCAACATCCCCCATCAGCTTCATGGAGACTATCCCGAGGAGTTTGAGATACGCGGCGAGGTGCTTATGCCCTACAGCGCATTCGACAAGCTCAACGAGCTCCGAGTGCTGGATGAGGAGCAGCCTTTCGCCAATCCCCGCAATGCGGCATCCGGGTCGCTCAAGCTGCTGAATCCGGAAGAAGTGGCCAGGCGCGGCCTCTGGTGCACCCTTTATCATATTCCTGCCCAGAGCCTGGACTTCGAATCCCACGACCAGGCGCTCCGTGCAGCGGCATCCTGGGGCCTCCCGGTCTCGGACGACCGCCGCATCTGCAGGAACATAGACGAGATAAAGGCCTTCATCGACCACTGGGACGTGGCCCGCAAGAGCCTTCCTTATGCTACCGACGGCGTGGTCATCAAGATAAACGAGATGGCTTACCAGCGCGAGCTGGGATACACCGCCAAGTCCCCCAGGTGGGCGGTAGCATACAAGTTCAAGGCCGAGCAGGCCCTCACCCCCATCCTTTCCATAGATTACCAGGTAGGCCGCACCGGTGCGATCACCCCCGTGGCCAATCTCGAACCCGTGCTGCTTTCCGGCACCATGGTCAAGCGCGCCACCCTGGTCAACGAAGACCAGATCCGTGCCCTGGATATCCACGAGGGCGATTATGTCTATGTTGAGAAGGGCGGGGAGATTATCCCGAAGATTACCGCTGTCGAGCTCTCCAAACGCCGCCCGGGCGCTACGATGCCGGAGTTCCCCAAGACCTGCCCGGACTGCGGCACTCCCCTGGTGCGTCAGGAGGACGAGGCCAAATGGTTCTGCCCCAACAGCGACGGCTGCCCCATGCAGATAAAGGGCGAACTGCTGCATTTCAGCGGTCGTAAGGCCATGGATATCCTAGCCGGGGAAGCTACCATCGACCAGATGTTCAGTCTGGGCCTGGTACGCACTCCGGCAGATTTTTATGACCTCACGCTTCATCAGCTAAGCAGCCTGGAAGGATGGAGGGAGAAATCCGCCCTCCGCTTCCGTGCCAGCCTGGATAAATCCCGGGACGTTCCATTCGAGCGCGTCCTGTTCGCCCTCGGCATTCGCTATGTGGGCGAAACCACAGCCAAGACCGTGGCCAGGCATTTCGGGGACATCGACACACTTGCAGCCGCTACCGAAGAACAGCTTAAAGAGGTTCCGGATGTCGGGGATGTGTGCGCCAAGAGCATATTCGACTACTTCCGGGATGAGCGTCATCTGATTGAGATACAGAGGCTTAAGGCACATGGCCTGCGTTTTGGCGTGGAGAGTTCAACTGCCGTGGCATCCGATGCCCTTGCCGGTAAGACCATAGTCATATCCGGCACATTCAGCATCTCCCGGGACGAAATGAAAGCCTTGATAGAAGCCAACGGCGGAAAGAATTCCGGCAGCATCAGCGGCAAGACCGCTTTCCTGCTTGCCGGCGAAAAACCCGGCCCGGAGAAAATCAAGAAATGCGAAGAACTGGGCGTGCCCATCGTCGATGAGGCGGCTTTCTTCGCGATGATTCCGGAAGGAGGCTCCCCTGCCCCTTCCGCAGAAGACAAGGTTGAACAGTTAAGTCTTTTTTGAAGATGAGAAAGTATGAGCTGACCGACAGGAAAGTAACCTGGAAAGACATAAAGGAACTCTTTACGGACAAGATCTGGGGGATGGAGACAGACTTCGCCACCGGAGCCTGGAGAAATCTTGTACGCTTCATAAAGCTCGTACGTATCACATTCGATTCCTTTGCCGAGCATCGCATGGGATTCCAGTGTGTGGCTCTCAGCTATTTCGTCACACTTGCCGTCATTCCGCTCACCGCTTTCATCTTCTTCGTTTCCAACGGCTTGCAGATCGCGGACAAACTGGAGATGCTTCTCACAAAGGTCCTCCCCAACAATCTGGATCTTGTGAGCATTGCGATTGAGAAAGCGGACAACATAATCGCTGCGGCTCAGTCCGGCCCCGTGGGTATAGTTTCCGCGCTCCTGTTCATGTGGACCATCATATGGCTCATGTTCCAGACGGAAAGGGTGTTCAACAACGTATGGGGAATACGCAAGATCCCCCGCAAGACCTACAAGCGTTTCGGCTTCTATATCGGCCTGCTGCTCCTGATTCCGTTTATCGTGATCATCTTCTGCTATGGCATAGCCCTTTATTCAAATGCGGTTTCGCTTATCGGCCTGAATGCGGAGCGGCTTTCCCGTTTCGTTGGCTGGCTGTTGTTCTATGCCGTTGTGGTGTTCACGCTGTCCGCTGCATACAAGTATATCCCCGCCTGCATAGTGAAATACAGATATGCACTGTTCTCCGCGTTATTCATTTCAATTGTTTTCTGCGCATTCCAGTATCTGTATCTCGAGACCCAGATGTTCGTGAGCCGTCTGAATGCCGTGTATGGAGTTATCGCGGCCATCCCTCTCTTCCTCATCTGGCTGAACTACAGTTTCCAGATAGTCATGTACGGCGCTCAGCTGACCTATGCCCTGCAGCATGTTGATGATTATAAACTCGACGAGTATAAACTTCTTAAGAGATGAGCAGCGTATCGAAATTCACCATCAAGGACTATAATCTCATCCGCAAGGAATGGGAGAAGCTCTTCATTTCCGCGGCCCAGCGTTGCCGGGATGAAGAAGAACTGTCCATGGTGAAAAAGGCTTTCGACTTTGCTAATCAGGCTCACAGGAACGTTCGTCGCCGTTCCGGCGAGCCCTACATGCTTCATCCCATACAGGTCGCGGAGATAGTAATAGATGAGATAGGGCTCGGCTATAAGTCCATATCCGCCGCACTGTTGCACGACGTTGTGGAGGATACCAGCTATACCATCGACGATATCCGTAACCTCTTCGGGGACGATATCGCCCTGCTGGTGGACGGTCTCACCAAGATCAAGACCGTGCTGGATAACGAAGACCGCAAGCGTGGCCCCATATCATCGACGGAAAGCATTGAGGCAGAGAACCTTAAAAGGATCCTGCTCACGCTCAACGACGATGTCCGCGTTGTGCTCATCAAACTTGCCGACCGCCTGCACAACTGCCGCACCATAGAGTTCATGCCCGAGCACAAGAGGGACAAGATTCTCTCCGAGACCATGTTCATCTTCATCCCCCTCGCCCACAGGCTCGGCCTCTATGGGGTGAAATCGGAGATGGAGAACATCTGGCTCAGGTTCAAGGAACCGGATGCCTACAGGGAGATATCCGAACGCATCAGCCAGAACGTTGCGGAGCGCGATTCCGAGATCGACGAGTTCATCCAGCCCATCGAGGCCGCCCTCAGGCAGGCAGACCTCTCCTTCAACATCAAGAAACGCATCAAGACCCCTTATTCCATATGGTTCAAGATGCGCACGAAGAACGTCCCCTTCGAGCAGATATACGACCTGTATGCCGTCCGCATCGTGTTCGACCAGTCCGCCAATCCGGAGGCCGAACGCAGGCAGGCATACCTAATCTATTCCATACTGATAGGCCTCTACACATCCCAGCAGAGCCGCTTCCGGGACTGGATAACCTCCCCCAAGAGTAACGGATACGAGGCCCTGCACTGCACTCTTATGAGCCGTTCCGGCTTCTGGGTGGAAGTGCAGATAAGGTCCAAGAGGATGGACGACATTGCCGAAAAGGGTATCGCCGCCCACTGGTCCTATAAAAACAACGGCTATATCTCCGAGATGGACAGCGAGATGGACAAGTGGCTGGCGAAGGTGCAGGAGATACTGGTGAGTTCCGACGTGAACGCCCTGGAGCTCCTGGACATCATACACAAAGACATGATTACCACCGATATAGTGGTATTCACGCCAAAGGGAGAGCAGCGCACAATACAGTACGGCTCCACCGTGCTGGATTTCGCATACAACATCCACACCCACATCGGCAACCAGGCCATAGCAGCCAAGGTGAACATGAAGCTCGCTCCCCTCTCGCAGGTGCTCAAGGCCGGCGACCAGGTGGAGATAATAACCGCGGAAAGCGGTCATCCGAAGGTGGAATGGCTGCAGTTCCTTCAGACCAGGCATGCGCGCAATCTCGTTATCGAGTATTTCCGCAAGAGCCGCCGTCCCCTCATCGAGAAGGGCAAGGATATATATGCGGAAAGGCTTTCGGTCATGGGAGTCGAGCGCAGCAAGGAGAATCTCAAGAAGATGCTCCGCCATACGATGCTGAACGATGCTTCCGAGCTTTACTTCCGCGTCGCCCTTGGATTGCTGGGGCCAGAGGTGTTCCGCGAGACCTTTGCCGGTGCAAGGCCTTCTTCCGTCCATGGCGGATATGTGATATCCCCTTGCTGCAATCCCATTCCCGGCGATCCCGTTATAGGATTCAGGGCCGAGGACGGCACGGTGATTGTACACAAGAAGTCCTGTCCGGAAGTGGAGAAACTAGCCCTCGAATATGGCAGTTCCCGTTTCGTTGTGGTGGAAGGTTTCGATTCCGGCTTCGAGGAATTCCCTGTGCGGCTGTCGCTCCACGGCTTCGACAAGATGGGAATCCTGAATAAGATCAGCCAGTTTGTATCCCTTACGATGGAAATCAACATCCGGGAGATACACCTGAGCGGAAAAGACGGCATAATGGACGGATATATAGACATGCTGGTTCACGACAAGAACAACCTTGAAGCCATGATCCAGGGCCTCAGGAAGATCGACGGCGTGCAGGATGTAGTTAGAACGGATATGTAATGAAGAAGTACATCCCCCTCATAATAGCCCTTCTGGCACTGTTGACACCGGTGTTCATGCCGTCATGTGCCAACACCACCCAGGCACCGTCCGGCGGAGACAAGGATACTATCCCTCCCTACATCGTGGATATCAAGCCCCTGCCCGGGGTTACATCCTTCCCCCTGGAAAAGGGAAAGATAATTTTCGAGTTCAACGAATATGTTGTGATCAAAACGGCGACGGACATCTTCCTCTCCCCTCCTCTCGAGAAGAAACCTAAGTCCAGGATTGTGGGCAAGAAGCTTGAAATCACGTTCGAGAGCGCTCTGGAGCCGAATACGACCTATACGCTCAACCTGAACTCCGCCATAGCGGACAATAATGAGGGCAACCTGTTCCCGGGCTTCACATATGTCTTCACCACGGGCACTCAGATAGATTCCATGTTCATTACCGGCACGGTGCTGGACTGCAACACATTGTCTCCCATGAAGGGCGCCACGGTGATGTTGTATAAGGATCATTCCGACTCTGCCATATTCCTGAAACGTCCCTATGCGGCCGGAAAGACTGATGACTGGGGCTACTTCGTGCTGCCTTTCATTCAGGATACCCTTTACAGGCTGTATGCGATCAAGGATGCCGGCGGAGACAATATCTACAACCCCGAAGTCGACCGCGTGGCATTCATAGACTCACTCATACGGCCGGAATGGAAGGTGATCGACACGCTTCCCGAGCTTCTTAAATACGACATGACCGATACCCTGGGCTGCCAGGAACGCCGCAGTCAGTACGAACTTAAAGTATTCAGGGAGCATCCCAGCAAGCAGTACATAGTCAACAAGGTGCGCACTTCGCCCCGCTCTGCATATATAACGTTCATGGCACCTGATGCCTGGATCGATTCCCTCTGGTTCGGAGGATATCCTGCAGACAGGGTGATCTCCCAGTTCAACATCCAGCAGGACAGCCTGGAGCTCTGGCTGAACGACAGGCGCCCGGCACCAGATACCATACATCTGTTCGTCAATTACAGGAAGACTGACTCATTGGGAATCATGAAGCCCGAACTTGAACACATCAAGCTGGTGATGGATCCCGAAGTGAAGAAGAACTATTCCAAGAGCCGTCGCCGCAACCTGAAGCACGAAGATACGATCTGTGTCTACACGCTCAAGGCAGAGCCGGAGAATGTGGAACAGGAGGGTTTTGTGATGGAATTCAAGTATCCTATTATCTACGAGAACTTCGATTCCCTCAGGTTCCGTTACGTGAATCCCAAGCAGAAGGAATTCAAAGGCGAGATTTCCGTGGAGATGGATTCCCTGAATCTGCGCCGCTACATCATCCGTCCCAAAGTCAAGTTCCAGCCCGGATTCGAGTACTTCCTCAAAGTCCCCCACCGTACTTTCAGGGATATATACGGATACTGGTGCGACAGCACTGAGGTCAAGGTTTCCCTGCCCACCGATGAGTCTCTCAGTATCCTCAATGCAGAAATGACAGGTGTCGACAGGAAGTTTATCGTAGACCTTCTGGACGAGAAACGCTCGAAGGTCATACGCTCCTACATCATCGACAAGGACTGTGTCCTGACTTTCCCCTATCTCAAGGCCGGAAAATATTCCATCCGCGTATCGGACGACGGCAACGATAATTCCATTGTCGACACCGGGGACCTCCTCCAGCACCGTCAGCCCGAGCCCGTGCGTTTCGTCAAGTTCGGTGACAGTGAATATCTGGATGTTTTAAAGTCTGCCGAACTGGAGCAGACAATAGATCTTGCAGAACTGTTCAAAGAATGATGAAAAAGGCTTTGCTCATAATCGTGCTTCTGGTATCCTCTCTTGGCATCCTTGCCCAGGAGCCGGGGACCTTTGCCGTAGAGGGAGCCCAACTTGGTTCCGGCGACATCCGTTACATTCAGGATACTACCGTTACGGTTGAGACCTATGCCGATATCAACGACTACGACCTGCTTGGTATCAATTGCGGCGTGACCTGGTCCCAGCAGCAGTTCAATCCGCCCGTCAAGCAGGAATGGTTGTTCAATCCCTTTTACGTCTCCCTGAATTACACCCACTATCTGAAGATGTTCGGATATATGCCTTTCTTCGGTTATCAGGTGGGCATTGCCTACGGCCACGAAGGCTACAGTTTCAAGGAGAATAAGGATACCGGCACCATATACACTATAGAAGGGGCTACCGAGGCCGTTATGGATGTGATAGAAGTGCCATTCCTGGCACATTTCCACTACGATGCCCTGCACTTCAAGATCATGGCCAATGCCGGTCTGTACGGAGGATACAGGCGCACTATCACCCGCTCCGGGCCCAACGTGACCGCCGGCCTTGAAAACGCTTTCAAGGAGACGGACCGTCAGCCGGAATATGGCCTTCAGGGAGGCGCCGGCATAGGTTTCATATTCAGCCCCTGGGAATTCCATTTCAATGCCCTGCTGCGTTATTCCTGGTCCAGCCTGTACACTCCGGATTCTTCCCCGAGCAAATACAACCAGTATTACTACCGGTTCGCCTACCCTCTGGATGTAAATGTGACGTTCGGCGTTTATTTCCAGCTGACAAAACGGACCGGACGCACGTCGAAGGATTTGAAGCGCCAGGCAAAGGATATAGTCATCAACGGATGGGAACTCGATCATGGAGACATTGAAAGTAAGGATCGGTAAAGACCTGATAATAGGAGAACCGGGGCATATCGTCGTTCAGACGATGTGCAATACCCACACATACGATATAGATGCCACTGTGGCCCAGTGCAGGGCTATGAGCGCTGCCGGAGCGGAACTTATCCGCATTACGGTGCCGGGAATGAAAGACGTCCCGTGCATTGCCGAAATTAAGGACAGGCTGCGTTCTGAAGGCATCCTGACTCCCCTCGTGGCAGACATCCATTTCTCTTCGGAAACAGCCATAGCAGTTGCGAAAACCGTCGAGAAGGTGCGTATCAATCCCGGCAATTTCCATCCGGACCACGAAACGGCAAAGGCCCGTTTCGCCGAGCTGATAGCAGTGTGTAAGGAATACGGCACGGCGATCCGCATAGGCCTCAATCACGGGTCTCTGGGCAAATACATCACCGATCTTTACGGCAACACTCCCCTGGCCATGGCAAAGGCCGCGATGGAATGGCTGCAGATGTGTGTAGAGAACGAATTCTACCAGGTTGTGGTGTCCCTGAAGTCCAGCAACACGATAGTGATGGTGGAGGCTTACCAGCTGCTCTATAAGATGATGCAGGAATCCGGGGTGGTCTTCCCCATGCACCTCGGGGTAACCGAGGCCGGCAACGGCGACAGCGGCCGCATCAAATCCTGCGTTGGCATTGCTACCCTTCTGGAACAGGGCATAGGCAATACTGTCCGTGTTTCCCTTACCGAAGACCCTCTGGCCGAGATTCCTGTAGCAAGATATTTGGCAGAAAGGTACGGCGGAAAGTCCATAAGCATGCCCCAGGGACGGGAACGCGTAATTCTGGATGCCGCATGCGACTTCGGCCCGTCCCTCCTTATGCACAGGAAAGACGATATAAAGCTCGATACCGGTCTTGGAGCGGAGTTCGATGCATATCTGGCCGACGAAATCCTGCAGGCGTCCCGCCGCAGGTTCTATAAGCCCGAATACATAGCCTGCCCGGGCTGTGGACGCACCATGTACAACCTTCAGGACGCCTTCGAGAAGGTCAAGGCACGCACGTCCCATCTGAAGGGTATGGTAATCGCCGTGATGGGCTGCATCGTGAACGGCCCTGGCGAGATGGCTGATGCCGACTGGGGATACGTTGGAGAAGGGAACGGCAAGGTCAGTATATATAAAAAGAATGTGCCCGTCCTGAGGCACATTCCTGAAGATGAAGCTCCGGACAGACTCCTGGAGCTTATCGAATCTGAGCAATAACCGTCTCGCAGGCCTTCGTAAGGTCTCCCAGACTGACTTTTATATTTGCATCCAGGGGAAGGAAGATATCCATCCTCGATCCGAACTTTATGATTCCGCACTGCTCCCCTGCCTTGACCTTGAGGCCGGGTTTCGCGTAATTCACTATCCTGCGTGCAAAGGTGCCTGCGTGCTGCTTGAAGAGCACTTCCGTGCCGGATGCAGTGCGTATGCAGGTGCTGGTGTGCTCATTCTCTTCGGATGCCTTGGGCTTGAAGGCCAGGAAATGCTTTCCAGGATGATAACAGTAATATGTAACCTCTCCTGTAACAGGCCAGAAATTGGCATGCACGTCGAAGAAGTCCATATAGATGCACACCCTCTTGCAGTCTCGTTTAAGGTACTCATCTTCAAAGACTTCGTCTATGATCACCACCTTTCCGTCTGCGGCCGAGCTCACTATGGTATCGCTACCGGCCGCTGTCCTGTCCGGAACGCGGAAGAAGAACAGCTGCCAGATGCAGAACAGCCATGCCAGGACTATCAGCGTCCATCTCAGCCATGCGACATCAACAAACCTGTTCGTCACGAAGATGAACACGGCTGCGATCGTGAAAACAACCGCCAGGGTTCCGTAGGAGTTCTTGTCTAACTTCGGCAAACTCATATCAGATTAAATATCAAGAGATAAAGAGTCCCGACCGGAATGGCGGCCAGGGAGCTGTCGAAACGGTCCAGCATGCCCCCGTGCCCGGGAATGACATTGCCGGAATCCTTTACGCCAAAGAATCGTTTCCAGGCGGATTCAAGGAGATCCCCGAGCACCCCGACACAGCCCACCAGGGCTGCGAATGCAAGGCAATGGACCAGAGGGAATTCCAGCATGCCGCAGGCTTTCATGATGGCCGCGGCCGCGATGCAGAAAATCAGTCCGCCCCAGAACCCCGTCCATGTCTTGTTGGGAGATATGGTCGGAGCCATCTTGCGGCTGCAGAAACGTTTTCCAAGTGTGCTTCCAACGCAATATGCGCCCACATCAGAGCTCCATATCAGGAGGAAGAAGCACAGAGGCAGGATGCCTGAAAATGTGCCGCTGCTGAAAGCCAGGAAATTGAGTACGACCATGGCACCGATGATGTAAACCGTGCCTACGGTATAGTATGCAGCGGCATTCCATCCGGTGACCTTCCTGCCGGCCTTCCGGGGCATGATGATGTACTCATAAAGCATCCCGAACGCCATAATGGATGTCAGCAAGCCAAACAGACGCGCATTAACCAGCAGCCCCGTGAGCATGACTGCCACGAAGACTGTTCCGGAAATGGTTCTGACGGCAAAGGGTTTCATTATGCTTCCTCCGCTTTAACCTTCGGCCCGAGTATGGCCTCTATATCTTCAGCGAAGATGACTTCCTTGTCCAGAAGCATCTCGGCAACCTTTTCGAATGCCTCACGGTGGTCTGTGAGTATCTTCAGAGTGCGTTTGTGAACCTCTCCGACCAGAGCCTTCACCTCACTGTCCATAAGTTCGGCGGTCTTCTCGGAGTAAGGCTTGATCATCTCGTATCCGCGGGTGCCGGTGGAGTCGTAGAAGGAAAGCTGGCCCACCTTGTCGCTCATGCCGTAGAACTGAACCATGCTGTAGGCTATGTTAGTGAGCCTCTCGAGATCGTTCAGCGCTCCGGATGCCGGTTCACCATTTATGATTTCCTCGGCCACGCGGCCACCTATCAGGGTGCACATCTCGTCCATCATCCAGGACTTGGGGAGTATCTTCCTTTCGCTGGGAAGGCTCCATGTAAGGCCTAGGGCCTGTCCTCTGGGGATGAGGCTCACCTTGAACACCGGATCGGCATATGGAAGGAGCCATCCGACCACCGCATGACCGGCCTCGTGATAGGCTGTAGTGCGTTTTTCGGCGGGTGTCATGATGGTGGAGTTCTTGCGCTCGAGGCCGCCCACTATCCTGTCGACGGCGTCGAGGAAGTCCTGCTTCTCTATGGCCTTCTTGTTCCTGCGGGCTGCCGTCAGGGCCGCCTCGTTGCAAACGTTGGCAATGTCGGCGCCGGAGAACCCGGGCGTATGCTTGGCCATGAACTCCATGTCGAAGTCGTTGGCAAGCTTGAGCCCGCGCAGGTGCACCTGGAAGATCTCCTGGCGCTCCTTCAGTTCGGGGAGCTCGACGTGGATCTGTCGGTCGAAACGGCCGGCACGCATCAGGGCCTTGTCAAGGATGTCTGCACGGTTGGTGGCAGCAAGCACGATGACACCGCTGTTGGTGCCGAATCCGTCCATCTCCGTGAGAAGCTGATTCAGGGTATTTTCCCTTTCGTCGTTGGAAGACCAGCCGACATTCTTGCCCCTGGCGCGTCCTACGGCGTCTATTTCGTCGATGAACACTATGCAGGGAGCCTTTTCCTTGGCCTGGGCGAAAAGGTCGCGTACGCGGCTCGCACCCACGCCTACGAACATCTCCACAAAGTCTGAACCGCTGATGGAGAAGAAGGGAACGTTGGCCTCGCCTGCTACAGCCTTTGCAAGCAATGTCTTGCCGGTTCCGGGAGGGCCTACCAGGAGCGCACCCTTAGGAATCTTTCCGCCGAGAGCAGTATACTTCTGGGGATTCTTCAGGAAGTCCACTATTTCCATGACCTCCTCCTTGGCTCCGTAGAGGCCTGCGACATCCTTGAAGGTGACGTTGACCGTATTCTTGTCCGCAAGCTTTCCAGTGGAGCGGCCGACGTTGAAAATACCGCCTCCGGGGCCACCCTGGCCCTTTCCGCCCATAGCGTTACCCATGCCGCGGAACATCCATATCCACATGACTATCAGAAGGATAGGCCAAAGGAGCCAATCCAGCATGTTGCGCCACATCTTGGAGTCGTTCTCCATGATAATCTTTACCGGATTCGCTTCGGGCTGGGATATCTGGAGTTCGGAATTCAAGGTCTCGAATTCCACTTCCGCGTCGAACTTGTCGGATACGAGGAAGGTAAAATGAGGAGATTTGGAAGGAACCTGCCCGCCGGGGAAGAGTTCGGAATACTTGCCGAGCGCTTCAGGCTTGATTGTCACATTCCCCTTGTAGTCATTACGTACGAAGTGAATCTCCTTCACGTCTCCATCCAGGATCATCTGCTTCACACCGGCCCATTCGACCTTCTGAGGTCCGGGACCGCTGTTATTGAACAATAGATATCCGATAGCAAGTATGAGGATGAAGTATATCCAGGAAAAATTGAAGCGGATTACTTTCTTCTTATTCTTTTTATCTGCCATTTGCTATATTAATTGTAACTTTGTGCACAATCATACAAATATAATGACAAAAACGAAGAAATCATACGATTCTTTTCCAATACAATGGCTGGACACCACTGATTCCACGAATTCCGACATACGCAGGGGGCTGGAGGGTCTTGCCAATTTGTCAGTTATAGCAGCGCGATTTCAGACCGCAGGCCGTGGCCAGGGCACGCATACATGGATTTCCCCCAAGGACGAGAACCTCACATTCAGCCTCCTGATTCGTTTCGGGCAGGACGGTATTCCGGCTCTTGCCGTTGCCGATGCTCTGCGCATCACGTATGTCGCTACACTCTCAATCCGGGATTTCCTGACGGAGGAAGGGATAGAGTCCCGCATCAAGTGGCCGAACGACATTTGGGTGGGAGACCGTAAAATCTGCGGAATGCTTATCGAGAATATCCTGGATGGCCACAATGTTGGCAGCAGCATAGTGGGAATCGGGATTAACCTGAATCAGGCCAGTTTCGATCCGTCCCTTCCCAACCCAATTTCGCTTCACATGCTTACAGGACGCCGTTACGACCTTGAGGCCACCCTGCTCCGTCTCTATAAAAATATTTGCCGCCGGGTTGCCCAGTTGAGCGTCCCCGACGGCTATAACGAGTTGGAAATGGAGTTCAACAATCACGTGTTCCACCTCGAAGCGTAGCGATTGCTTCTGCAGGATCAACAGCGTTGAAGACTGAACTCCCGGCCACCAGAATACTGGCGCCGGCATTATTCAGAAGTTGTGCATTCTCTGCATTCACTCCCCCATCCACCTCGATGGGCGCATCGTTTCCCCTGCTGCCCAATTCTTTCTTGAGTGCTTTGATCTTATCCAGGCTTTCCGGTATGAATTTCTGTCCGCCGAAGCCGGCGAAAACAGACATTATCAGGAAGTAGTCCGCCTGCCCGATGTAAGGGAAGAGATTCTCTACCGGGATATCAGGATTGATCACGAGGCCTGCCTTCATTCCATGGGCACGAATATCGGCCAGGATGGCTCCTGTTTCGTCTCCGGCGGCCTCCTGGTGGAAGCTCATCATCTTCACGCCAAGCTCCGCGCAGCGCCCAACCCATCTTTCCGGATGCACCACCATGAGGTGTGCGTCCATGGGGATGGTTGCAATTTTGCTCACGGCTTCTATGACCGGAAAACCAAATGAGATATTAGGCACGAAAGTGCCGTCCATGACGTCCAGATGGATAAGATCGGCGCAGCCGTTAAGCATTTCTATGTCTTTCCCAAGCGCGGAAAAATCTGCGGACAGGATTGAAGGGGCTATTTGAAGTTGCATACCACGTCGTCCAGAAGTTTAACGAATTTGTCCATCGAGGCCAGTTCAAGCTTCTCTCCGGGAGCATGCACTCCGCGGAGAGTAGGACCGAAGGATATCATGTCCAGATCCGGAAATTTCTCGAGGAAGAGCCCGCATTCCAGGCCGGCGTGAATCGCCAGTACAAGCGGTTCCTGGCTGAAAAGCTTGCGGTACGACCTCACGCTCTGCTGCAGGATGTGGGATTTAAGGTTGGGGTTCCACCCTGGATACTTGCTGTAGCAGTCTACATCGGCGCCCGCCTCACGGAAGATGTCGGCCACTTGCTCCACCAACTCATCCAACTCGGCAACCACGCTGCTGCGCTGGCTGGTTGCTACTTTAATAATACCCTTCTCAGGCATGCTTACTGCAGCCAGATTGGTGGATGTCTGCACGAGCCCCTCGATGTCCGGGCTCATCTTTATCATGCCGTGAGGGCATTTCGCGAGCGCGGAAAGAAGGAAAGCGGTGGTCTTGGCATCGATGGCCTTATGGCCGGCCCGGACCTCCTTCACAGAGAAGCCCAGCCCGGGTTCGGTTTCGGCATATTCTGCCTTAACCTTGTTGCCATAGGCGCCGAAACGGCCGGAGATTCCAACTATATCCTGAGTGGCGATAACCGCCTTGCACTCACGTGCGATGGCGTTGGACTTCCCTCCTCCGACCAGGCTGACCAGCTGGAATCCGGAAGCCGGTTCTCCGGCCAGGAAGTCGGAAAGAATCTTGACGGTATTAGCGCGGTGCTTGTTGATGTCGTCCCCGCTATGGCCGCCTATTCCTCCGTCGACCGTGAGCTCGATGGCCTTGGTGCCCAGCTTGATCCTTTCCGTGGAATAGTGGAAATATGCATCAGTATGCTCCCCACCGGCGCAGCCTATGAACAGCTGGCCTTCATCTTCGGAATCGAGGTTGATGAGGGTTTTGCCGGTGAAGAAGCCTTCCTCGAGGGCGTTGGCTCCATCCATTCCGGTTTCTTCGGAGATGGTGAAGAGGCTCTCGATGCGTCCGCAGGGAGTATCACTCTCCATGAGAGCAAGACATGCTGCCACGCCGATGCCGTCGTCAGCACCGAGTGTGGTATTCTTAGCTATCATCCAGCCATCCTCGATCTCATATGGGATGGGATCCTTGCCGAAGTCGAAATCGAAACCGGCGTTCTTCTCGCAAACCATGTCCTGGTGGGCCTGGAGCACGATGGCCGGCACATTCTCCTTACCGGGAGATGCCGGTTTGATAATCAGCACATTGCCGATAGCATCCTTCTTGTATTCCAGGGAATGCTCTTCCGCCCAAGCGCAAAGAAACTCCGTCATGGGAGCTTCTTTTCCGGATTCGCGCGGGATGCGTGTTATCCGCTTGAAAATGTTTAAAACCGATTCGGATGTCATACGTGTAAGATTTTTTCCAGGTCGCTCACATACTTCTTAAAGAACTTGTCGGTTGCCATAAGGTCTGTGACCGTCGCGCAGGCGTGGAGGACCGTCGCATGATCTTTGCCTCCGCTCTCGGCACCGATGGTAGACAGCGAGCAATTGGTAATAAGGTTCCTGCACAAGTACATGGATATCTGGCGTGCCTGCACTATCTGGCGCTTGCGCGACATGGAAAGAAGAGCATCGCGGGTGATGTTGAAGTAGTCGCATACAGCCTTCTGCACCTTGTCGATGGTGATGTTGCTGGTGTCTTCGCCTACGATCTTCCTGGTCACCCTCGAAGCAAGCTCGATGGAGTTCTCTTCCTTCGAGAGGGCTGAGTAGGCAGCCACGGAAATGAGAGCTCCTTCCAGTTCGCGGAAATTTGTCTGGATGTTGGAAGCCAGATACTGAAGCACGTCTTCTCCTATGTTCATTCCCTCCCTGAAAGCACGGGCCTTGAGCATTGCAAGGCGGGTTTCATAGTCGGGATGCGTCAGTTCGACCGAAAGCCCCCATTTGAACCTGGAAAGCAGCCTGTCCTCGAAATTCTGGAGTTCTGCGGGAGAACGGTCGGATGTGAGGATGAGTTGCTTGGAGTTCTGGTGCAGATGGTTGAAGACGTTGAAGAAAGCCGTCTGGTTGCCCTGCCCCACGAGATCCTGGATGTCGTCGATGATGAGGACATCTATTTTCATATAGAAGGCAAGGAAATCGGTGAGCTTGTTGCGCACATACACGGCATCCATGTATTGGGTCTTGAACTCGTTGCCAGTTACATAAAGCACCACAAGATCCGGATACTTCTCTTTGATGGCAAGGCCGATGGCGTTTGCCACATGGGTCTTGCCCAGGCCGGGGCCGCCGAAAATGAACAGCGGATTGAAAGGGGTCTTGCCCGGATTGCGGGCGATGTCGGAACCGGCGGAAATAGCAAGTTTGTTGCAGTCTCCCGAAACGAGATTCTCGAAATTGTAGACCGGCAGGAGCCTGGGATCTATCTGGATCTTCTGGAGACCTGGATACACGAACGGTCCGGGATTGCCGGAAGGCTGGTAACTGCTGATATTGACCGACCTGTTGACAGGCGGGTTGCCGGGGCCTTCGGGCAGGCGCATCGCCTGCTGATTGCTAACCGGGCGGATCAGGTAGTTGAGCCTTGCATCGGCGCCTATTACCCTCTTGAGAGTTTTCTTGATAACATCGAGATAAGACTCTTCAAGATATTCGCGGAAAAAATCTGACGGGACCTCTACGGTCAGCGTGGAATCTATAAGGGAAACCGGCCTGATTTTCTTGAACCAGGTCTCGAAATGCTGGGGTTCAACTATCTGCGAGATGATCTGCAGACAGTTGTTCCAACGGTCTATATGATTCCCTATATTTTCCATAGATTCTTACTGTGCAAAAATGGTTAAAAAAAAGTCAAAAAAATTTTTTTTAACTATTGCATATTAATTTTTAATGACTTATATACAAGGAAATATAGACGCATTTCCGAACTGATATAACCCGCTTATTATCAATACTTTACAACTAACCAAAAATGATATGAACGCCCTGTGTGGACGTTTTATTTTTTAATTATTCTAAATTGCTTAACCCCTTACTTAAAGCGTGTTACGCCATCGGATGTGAGTTTCACCATGAAAGAACCGGGGTACTTATCTTTGATGGAAATATTTGCTTTTCTCGCCTCTTCTTCCGACTCGGAAACACCTATTATATATTTATTGAGAGAGCCGATGTTCACAACCACCGGAACATAGCCCATGAAGGCCGGATCCGAAGTATCGAGAAGCCGGCTTGCTGCGAATATCTGGGTGCCGTAGCGAACCGCCGCAACCGGGGTGTTCTCCTTGGCCGGTTCAGCAGCAGGGACCGGACTGGCGGGCGCATTGGTTTTTGCCGCTGATTCGTCTTTATCGATTTCCAGACTGCCGTCGTAGATAGTCTTGTATTCCTTGAATGCTTCGAACAGCCTCTTGGCAAGTTCTTCCCTGTTGACATCCTTCTTCAATATGGCCAGATCCGTAGCATTCGAGATGAATCCCAGTTCCACCAGAACGGCAGGCATGGCCGTCTTCCAGAGCACGTAGAACGGATTCTGCCATATGCCCCGATCGGCCTTGATGGGGCCTCCCTTCAGCTTTTCGGATATGACGGATGCCGCCAGGAGGCTCTGCTCCAGGTGGGCATTCTGCATCAGAGACATGAAGATATAGGACTGTTCATCCGACGGATCGAAGCCCTGATACTTGGTGGAATAGTTGTCTTCCAGCAAGATAACGGAGTTCTCCCTTTTCACCACATCCATGTTATACGCAAACAGGTCCCGGTTCTTGTCGGAGGACTGCCCGAGGATGTGCACGGAATAGCCGTTGGGGGAAGTCGACCATGCAGAATTGATGTGGATGGAGATGAAGAGCTGTCCCCCGGCCTTGTTTGCGATGGCCGCACGGTCGCGCAGTTCCACGAATTTGTCGGTGCTGCGGGTCATTACGACCTTTACGTCCGGATACTCTTCTTTGATTTTTTTGGAAAGAAGACTGGCGATGGAAAGGGTGAAAGTCTTTTCGTAGGTCTTCTTATCTTTACTTACTGCGCCTGCATCTTTTCCTCCGTGCCCGGCATCTATAACTACGGTACGGAGTTTGATGCTTTCTGCCCGGAGCGGAATAAGCCCCAGAATCAAAGAAAGGAATATGCAGATTGCGTGTTTCAGAAAAAAAATCTTATTTTTGTATTTTGCAAATTTAGGAAAAAATTGCAATTGAGGAAAATTAAATACCTGTTTCTAACGGCAATACTTTTCATTGCCGCTGCCCACGATATGGACGCCCAGCGCGCCAGACGCGGCAGGGGACAGGCATTCTCTTCCCAGGTTGCAGAAAAAAAGGTCGTTCTGCCGGATTCTCTCGAACTTGCACGCCGGGATTCCATCCGCATAGCCGACTCCCTCTTCCGCGTCGACTCTGCAGCGCTGATGAAGAGTTCATCCCTCCAGGCTCCGGCATTCTCTGCCGCCAGAGACTCCGTAATAGAAGATTTTTCAAATGGCCAGCGCCTGATCCACTATTACGGAGATGTAAAGGTTACCTACCAGAATATGCAGCTGACCGCAGAGCGCATGGACTATGATGTGAGCACCGGAACAGTGCATGCCTATGGCGTATATGATTCACTCACAGCGGAATGGAAGGGGCGGCCGGTAATGATGGAGGGGCCGAAAACCTACAATATGGAGGAATTGCGCTACAATTTCAACACGCGCAAGGCAAAGATCAAGAACATGGTGACCACCGAGGATGACGGCATCCTGCATGGCAAGAACATCAAGATGATGCCGGACAAATCCATCAACATCACCAATGGTAAATACACTGTCTGCGACCACGATGAGCCTCACTACTATCTTCAACTGACTGCTGCAAAAGTTGTGACGGAGCCTAGCCAGAAGATCGTTTTCGGCCCTGCATATCTCGTGCTCGAAGACGTAAAGGTCTATCCCCTGGTGCTCCCGTTCGGTTTCGTGCCAAAACGCCCCAAGAGGGCTACAGGTATTCTGTTCCCCACTTTCGGCGAAGAGACCGCCCGAGGTTTTTACATGAGAGACCTTGGAATGTATTTCGTCTTTGGTGATTATCTGGACCTGTCCGCCACCGGAGACTATTTTACTCTGGGTTCCTGGGCCGTAGACATCAATTCCCGTTACAGGGTAAACTACAAGTTTAACGGCACTTTCTCACTAACCTATTCTGACGACCGCACGGGAGAAAAAGGCAGTGCCGACTACATGCAGAGCACCAACTTTGGTGTGCGTTGGAGCCATGCCCAGGATTCGAAAGCACGCCCAGGCACCAGTTTCAGCGCATCCGTCAACTTCTCCAGCCCTGGCAACAGCAGGTATAATTCCAGGTCGGTCAATGAGGCATTGCAGAACCAGGCTTCATCTTCCATATCCTTCTCCAAGAGTTTCGGAGGCAAGGCTACCCTGTCGCTCAATGCGCTGCATTCCCAGAACTCCAGGGACAGTTCCTATACTTTCACCCTGCCTAACCTGACCTTCTCGATAGCGACCTTCTATCCTTTCAAGCGCAAGCACCGTGTGGGAAAGGAAAAGTTCTACGAAAAGTTCTCTTTGTCCTACAATACTACTCTGCAGAACAAAATCGGATTCAAGGCCTCCGAGTTCATGGAGGATGGCTTCTTCGACAGGTTCCAGAACGGCATGACGCATAATTTCAGCATCGGCCTTCCGAGTTTCAGCGTTTTCAAGTACATTAACGTATCCCCTTCCGTGAGCTATGGGCAGAACTGGTTCTTCCGGACTAACGATGCGTATTACGACGAAGAAACGCAGACGATCAAGACGAAGATGAGCGATGCCTTCTCGCATCTTGGCATAACTCAGACTTATTCCGGATCGCTTTCCGCGAGCACCCGGCTGTATGGAATGTACAATTTCGGCAAGTTCCATCGTGTGCAGGCCATCAGGCATGTGGTTTCTCCCTCGCTTTCCATGTCCTTCAGCCCGGATCTGGCAACTTATGCCAATGGCTATCGCACCCTTACGTATGTCGATAAGAACAATGAGGTCCAGACCCATCAGTACAACATCTACAGCGGCCAGATGTACGGCGTGCCCGGAAGCGGCAAGTCCGCCACTGCATCATTCTCCGTCGGAAACAACCTGGAGGCGAAGATGCGGGATCTGGCCGATACTACGGGCACAGGGTCCAAGAAGGTCAAGCTGATAGACCAGCTGAGCATACGCTCCGGCTATAATTTCCTTGCAGACTCGTTGAAACTCAACACGATAAGCATGTCGATGTCCACCTCTCTGTTCGGGAAAGTAAGCGTGAGTGCAAGCGCCAATTTCGATCCTTATGCAGTGGATCAGAAAGGCCGCAAGTACAACGAATGGGCTATCAACATGAAGCAGGGACTCGCCCGTTTCACTAATGCTTCCGCTTCCCTCTCCTATTCAATTTCCGGCAAGGGAGCCTTGAAAGGCAATGATGGAAGCAAGGAAGCAGGCGGTGGCGGAGGAGGAAACAACAGCAGCCCCGCAGATTATTACAAGAGGATATATACACATCCATACACGGGAGAATACATCCCCGGCGGTTGGCTGTACTATACCAATCCGAACGTTCCCTGGTCCGCCAACTTCAGCTACACTTTCAGCTGCAACCAGACATGGTCTTACAACAATACCGCCAAGATGCTGGAGGTCAAGAAGAACATTACACAGACCGTCCGTTTCAGCGGTAATCTGCGTCTGACTCCCAAGATGAACATAAATGTGTCTTCGGGTTATGATATACAGGCCAAGAAGATCACCACGACGCAGATGAGTGCGACTTACGACCTGCACTGTTTCAACATCTCGGTTTCCTGGGTTCCTACCGGCACCTGGCAGTCCTACAGCTTCCTCATCCAGGCCAATGCAGCGGCTCTTGCAGACCTGCTTCGCTTCAAGAAGAGCAGCAGCTTCTGGGATAACTGATTTTTTTGCAGTTATCCTTTTTATTGTTTATCTTTGCATATCAAACAAAGCATGCCCCCTCCGGGAAGCTTTATTAAACTTTCACATATGCCACACACACTTTTCGAGCTCAATAAGATGAGTAGAGAGCAGCTCGAGTCCATTGCAAATCAGTTTAACATCAAAAAGATCAAGAATCTTGAAGATGCAGACCTGGCTTTCGCCATTCTGGATGCGCAAGCCACGGAAGCATCGCACAAGCCAGATAAAGAAAAGCCGGCGGTAAAAAGAGGCCGTCCCCGCAAGGAAACTGCAGAGAAGAAAGCTGAGGCTCCCAAGCCTGACCCCAAGGCGGAAACAGCCGAGGTTCCTGCAGAGAAGCCAGCACCCAAGAAGCGAGGCCGCAAGCCCAAGGCCGCCCAGGCCGAAGCCGTCCCTGCGCCAGCAGAGAAGCCTGCAGAGCCCGTAAAGGAGGAGAAGGCCGAGAAGACGGCCGACGAGAAGCTCAAGGATCAGGCCCGCGAACTTGCCAAGGAGAATCTGGACCAGGCTCGTGCCGATTTCCTGAAGCCACAGTCTCATAAGACACCCCAGCCCCCGCAGCCCCCCAAACCGAAACCCCCGGAATATGAGGGCACCGTGGGGGCGACCGG
>R22__coassemble_383_pt1 | contig 30105 bp, 25 predicted proteins | sample R22__metabat2_low_PE_056 | metagenome-assembled genome bin R22 | reverse complement strand
CTTGAGGAACATCGGTACAACCGCCCAGAAGGAGTGCCGGGATAAGAAATAGGAGAAGGAGGGCCTTCCGGGTGATTGTGCAATTAATCATGTGTCCCCTATAGACTATACAAATATAACATATTTTTTACGATATTTGGAGAAAGTTTTGCACATTTATGAAAACATTGACCAAAATATGGGGCATTATCTTCCTGCTCCTGTCTATTGCCGACGTAGTGTGCCTCGCCCTTGGCGATGAGGCCACTCCCATGTACATAAAGCCCTTCCTGATGCCTTCCCTGGCCGCTGCAGCGCTTTCGCAGCTTCTGCCTGAGAACAAGGGCAGGATGCCGATACTGCTTGCAATCGGCCTGACTTTCCATACCGCAGGCGACATTCTGCTGATGTTCGATGGCTTTACCTGCTTTGCTGCGGGGCTGGGATCCTTCCTCATCGGCCACTTCTTCTACCTGGCCATACTGCTTTCAGGGATGGGTGGCTTGAAGGGCTGGAAAGAGATTCTCTGCCTGCTGGTGCCCATGGTGCTTGCACCCGTGCTGGTGATGCTCTTCGGAGTTGAATGGCCTTTCAGCGCTGTAGTCACCATCTATGCGTTTACGCTTATGATCGTGGCTGCGTGTGGCGTGCTCTGGGCCCTTCGCGACAAGGCGTTCGCCACCCGCATAATCGTGGGCGGCATAATCTTCATAATCTCGGATTCGCTTATAGCCATCAGCTCGTTCGCTGGCATCGATTTCCCGTTCCGGCACGCGTTGGTGATGCTCACCTATGTGACTGCGGAATGGCTGCTCGTGAGCGGCATGGTGCGTGAGCGCATCAGCAGTACTCGTCCCAGGCCTTGATGGCCAGGGCATCCTCTCCCAGTTTGCAGAAAGCCCTGATGTAGGCATCTGCAAGGCGGATATTAGTGATTAACGGCACGTTGTAGTCTACTGCAGCGCGCCGTATTTCGTATCCGGCGCCGGGGCCTCCTTCGGCGGATTCTTCCGGGATGTTGATGACCAGATCCACCTTGTGCTCCCGGATGAGGTCCAGGGCGGCGGGGGAGACATCCTCGTAGACCTTAAAGCCTTTCTCCGTGAGCATCTTGCAGGCGGGCACCAGAGCCGCTTTGTAAAGTACGTCGCCCACAGAAACCAGTACCGATCCTTTGGGGATGCGGTGGCCTACGGAGAGCATGGACTTGAGCAGGGCTTCGTCGAGGGTTTCGCCTATGCAGGCGACCTCGCCGGTGGATGTCATGTCCACACCCAGCACGGGATCGGCCTTGCCGAGACGCGCGAACGAGAACTGGGAGCTCTTCACGCCCACGTAATCCAGTTCGAAGGGGTCTATGTGGCCGCCCTGTGGATGCTCACCGAGCATCACCCGAGTGGCCAGCTCTATGAAGTTCAGTTTCAGGATCTTGCTCACGAAGGGGAAACTCCTGGACGCGCGCAGGTTGCATTCTATCACCTTCAGGCTGTTTTCGCCAGCGAGGAACTGTATGTTGAACGGACCGGAGATCTTCAACTCGGAGGCCAGGGCGGCGGCTATCCGCTTGATGCGGGCGGCGGTGACCCCGTAGGTGGTCTGGGCGGGGAACTGTATGGTGGCGTCGCCGGAATGCACGCCGGCGTACTCTATATGCTCGGAGATGGCGCAGGCGAGGATCTTTCCGCCATCCGCCACCGCATCACACTCCAGCTCCTTGTTGCGCTGCATGAACTCGCTGATCACCACCGGATGCTCCTCCGACACCTCCTCGGCCTTCTCGAGGTACTCGCGGAGGTGCTTCTTGCTGTAGCATACGTTCATGGCCGCGCCCGAGAGCACGTAGGACGGCCGCACGAGCACGGGGAAGCCCACCTCTTCTACAAACTTCTCCACGTCCGCGTAGCTTCTGAGCTCGCTCCAGCGGGGCTGGTCGATGCCGAGCCTGTCTACGATGGCAGAGAACTTGCCGCGGTCTTCCGCCTGGTCGATATGTTCGGCAGAGGTGCCCAGAAGGGGGATTCCGAGCTTGGAGAGGGGGAGTGCGAGGTTGTTGGGAATCTGACCGCCCACGCTCACTATCACGCCGGCGGGATGCTCCACGTCGCAGATTTCCAGCACGCTCTCGAGGCTCAGTTCATCGAAGTAGAGGCGGTCACAGGAATCGTAGTCGGTGGAAACTGTCTCGGGGTTGAAGTTGATGATGACCGCCTGCCGGCCGCTCACGCGCACGGTTTTGGCAGCGTTAACCCCGCACCAGTCGAACTCCACGCTGCTGCCTATGCGGTAGGCCCCGGAACCCAGTACTATCACCGCTCCCTGTGCGGGGGAGATATCACTGCAGTCACCGTTGTAGGTGAGGTAGAGGTAGTTTGTAACGGCTGGAAATTCCGCCGCGAGGGTGTCTATCTGCTTGATGCAGGGGCGCATGCCCATGCCGTGCCGCAGAGCCCGCACTTCCGCTTCCTGAGTGTGGAACACGCGGCCTATCTGGATGTCGGAGAATCCCTCCCGCTTGGCCTTCAGCATCAGCTCCGGACTCACGTCCTGCAGCGATTTGCAGGCCTCCAGGGCGCGGTAGGTCTTTTCTATGTTCTCCAGCCGGTCGATGAACCAGCGGTCGATGTTGGTGAGGCGGTGGATGCGCTCCACGTCGTATCCGGATTCGAAGGCGGCGGCTATGGCGAAGATGCGTGTGTCGTCGGGGTTGCGGAGGGCGTAGTCAAGGTCTTCCACCTTATATGGCTTGTTGCAGACGAAGCCGTTTGCACCCTGCCCGATCATGCGCAGACCCTTCTGTATGGCCTCTTCGAAGCAGCGGCCAATAGCCATCACCTCACCCACGCTCTTCATGCTGGAGCCCAGCTCTCGGGACACCTCCTTGAACTTGGCGAGGTCCCAGCGGGGGATCTTGCACACCACGTAGTCCAGCGCCGGCTCGAAGAAGGCAGGGGTGCTCTGCGTGACCGCATTCTTGAGTTCGGCCAGGGAGTAGCCAAGGGCCAGTTTTGCGGCGATGAACGCGAGGGGATAGCCGGTGGCTTTTGATGCCAGTGCCGACGAGCGGCTGAGGCGGGCGTTCACCTCGATCACGCGGTAGTCCTCGCCGTCGGGGCTGAAGGCGTACTGAACGTTGCATTCGCCCACGATTCCCAGGTGGCGGACTATGTCGATGGATGTTTTGCGGAGGAAGTGGTATTCAGCGTTCGTGAGTGTCTGCGAGGGCGCCACCACTATACTTTCGCCCGTGTGGATGCCCAGGGGGTCGAAATTCTCCATGTTGCAGACGGCGATGCAGTTGTCGAAGCCGTCGCGCACTATCTCGTATTCTATCTCCTTCCAGCCTTTCAGGGACTTCTCGATGAGCACCTGGCCGGAGAAGGTGAAGGCCTTGGCGGTGACGGCGTCGAGTTCGGTCTCGTTGTCGCAGAATCCCGATCCCAGGCCTCCCAGGGCGTATGCCGCGCGCACGATGACGGGGTATCCCAGCTCGGCAGCGGCCTTCCTGGCTTCCTCCTGCGAGGCGGCCGCATGGGAGCGGATGGTGTGCACGCCTATCTCGTCGAGACGGCGGACAAAGAGTTCGCGGTCTTCGGTGTCGATGATGGTCTGCACCGGTGTACCCAGCACGCGGACGCCGTAGCGTTCCAGCACGCCGCTGCGGTAGAGTTCCACGCCGCAGTTGAGGGCGGTCTGCCCGCCGAACGACAGGAGTATGCCCTGCGGGCGTTCTTTTTCTATTACCTTCTCCACGAACGAAGGGGTGACGGGGAGGAAGTAAATCTTGTCCGCAACCCCCTCAGAGGTCTGCACGGTGGCGATGTTGGGGTTGATCAGGACCGTCTGCAGCCCTTCTTCGCGCAGTGCCTTCAGGGCCTGCGTGCCGCTATAGTCGAACTCTCCGGCCTCTCCTATCTTGAGGGCGCCGGACCCGAGTATCAGGACTTTCTGGAGTGCGTTGTCTTTCATAAGGCTGAGATGAATTCGTCGAAGAGGAACTCCGTGTCGGTGGGGCCGCTGGAGGCTTCGGGGTGGAACTGTGCGGAGAAGAAGGGTTTTCTCTTGTGGCGGATTCCTTCGGAGGTGCCGTCGTTGAGGTTAACGAAATATGGTTCCCAGTCGGCGCCAAGAGTCTTCGTATCAACCGCGTAGCCGTGGTTCTGGCTGGTGATAAAGCAGCGCTGGGTGCCGCACATGCGCACGGGTTGGTTGTGGCTGCGGTGGCCGTATTTCATCTTGTAGGTGGATGCGCCTGCGGCGATGCTCATTATCTGGTTGCCGAGGCATATGCCGAAGATGGGTCTGGTGCCTTCCATGGCCTTTTTTATGGATTCTATGGCCGGTGTGCATGCGGAGGGGTCGCCGGGTCCGTTGGAGATCATGATGCCGTCGGCGTCGATGGCGTTCACGTCCGTGTCCCACGGTACGTGCAGCACCTCTATGCCCCTTTCCAGCAGGCAGTGGAGTATCTGGTGTTTCACGCCACAGTCCACCAACACCACCCGCTTCGTTCCTTTTCCATAAAGGATACTTTCTTTACAGCTTACAATAGCAGCAAGGTTTGCTGGATTATTGGAAATAGGATTGCCATTTATCGCCGCTGCCAACGTTCCGTTGTCGCGGAGAAGCTGGGTGAGATGGCGGGTGTCGACGCCGCAAATGGCGGGAATGTGTTCGTCGCGGAGCCAATGGCCGAGGCTTTTGACGGCGTCGTAGTGGCTGAACTTGCCGCTGTAATCAGAAATGACGAGGCCGCGCACGTGAATCTTTTCTGACTCGAAACCGAGGCACACGCCCCACTCGTCCCGGATCATCGCCGGAATGCCGTAATTGCCTACTATTGGATAACTTACGCAGAGAATCTGACCCTCGTAGGAAGGGTCGGTCAGGCTCTCTGGGTAACCAACCATGGCGGTGGAGAAAACCAGCTCGCCGGAGCAGGGACCGTCGTAGCCGAAGCTCAGGCCTTCCATGCGGATACCGTTCTCCAGTATGAGACTTGCCTTATTCATCCTTCAGGAGATCCGCTATCTGTTCGTTGCAAAGGTTTCCGATGCTGCCGATGTGGGTGTGGCCCAGGTCGGAGGCCTTGAGGCCTTTCGTATCATAATGGAAACTACCCTCGTTTACTTCCAGCCCCACTTTTTTGTATGCATCCCGGAAAGGCATGCCGCTCTTTACCAGGCTGTTGACCTCTTCTACCGTGAACATCTGTTCGTAGAGCGGGTTGTCCAGGATGTGTTCGTTCACTTCTATGTTCTGGAGCATGTAGGTCGTCATCTGCAGGCACTCGTGCATCATCTCCAGAACGGGGAAGAGTATGTCCTTCAAGATCTGGAAATCCCTGTGGTAGCCGTGGGGGAGGTTGCTGCAGAGGAGGCTGATTTCGTTTTCGCTTGCGAGGATGCGGTTGCAGCGTGCGCGTACCAGTTCCCACACGTCCGGATTCTTTTTGTGGGGCATGATGCTGGAGCCGGTGGTGAGGCTGTCGGGGAAGTGGATGAAGCCGAAGTTGGGGCTCATGTACTGGCAGCAGTCGGCGGCGAACTTATTGAGTGTCAATGCGATATTGCCTAAGGCGGATGCCACGCACTTTTCGGTCTTACCGCGTCCGAGCTGGGCGGCGATGCTGTTGTAGACCGGGGTGTCGAAGCCAAGCAGGCTGGTAGTCATCTCCCTGTCCAGAGGGAAGGAGTTGCCGTAGCCGGCGGCCGATCCGAGGGGGTTGCGGTTGACTACCTTGCGGGCCGCTGCGAGCAGCGTGAGGTCGTCCGCCAGGGCCTCGGCATAGGCTCCGAACCAGAGTCCGAAGGAAGATGGCATGGCCAGCTGGCCGTGGGTGTAGCCTGGCAGGAGCACTTCCTTGTGCTTATTGCTGAGGGCCTGCAGGATGCCGAAGAGTCCCTTCACCTCGGTGCGGACGGTGTCGATCTCGTCCAGCAGGAAGAGGCGGATGTCCAGGAGCACCTGGTCGTTGCGGGAGCGGCCTGCGTGTATCTTTTTGCCCACTTCGCCCAGCTGGCGGGTGAGCAGGAGTTCTACCTGCGAGTGGATGTCTTCCACGTCGTCTTCCAGCTTGAAGGTGCCGGCCTCGATGCTGGCGGCGATGCCTTCCAGCGCGGGGGTGAGCTGCGCGAGTTCATCCGCGGTGAGCAGGCCTATGCTTTCCAGCATCTTGATGTGCGCGAGGGATCCCTGCACGTCGTAGCGGGCCAGGCGAAGGTCCAGTATGCGGTCGTTGCCGACAGTGAAGGAGTCCACCGCAGCGGTAGCGAAAGTGCCTTTATTCCAGAGAGTTGCCATAGAAAGTTTGGATTAGTTCGATGTATGTGCCAATGGCGTTTTCAATTTCGGAGACGAGGATGTATTCGCCGGCCTTGTGGGAGCGGGCGGAGTCGCCCGGGCCGATCTTGATGGCATCCTGTCGGATGAGTGTCCAGTTGGAGGTGGTGGGGGATGAGTAGGTCTCGATGCCAAGTGCTTTGACGGCTTTCAGCAGGGGAGAGCCTTCCGGAGTGGCGGATGAGCGGTGATCCAGGCTGCGGGCCTTCAGGCTGCTCTTGCAGATGGCCTGCAGTTCTTCCACTATTTCCTCGTTGGTATAGAGGTCGTTGGGGCGTATGTCCACCACGAAGGTGCATTTGTCCGGAATCACGTTGTGGGCGTTGCCGGATTCTATCTGAGTGACGCTCAGTTTCACTTCGCCCATTGTGGGGGATATGCGGGTGAATCTGTGGCTCCGGAGGACGGAGATGTCGTCCAAGGCCTTCAGGAGGGCATTTTCTCCCTCGCCGGAGGCTGCGTGCGCGCTGATGCCTTCGGCGAGGCCATCCAGCACCAGAAGCCCTCTTTCGCTGGTGGCAGCCTTCATCCCTGTAGGCTCACCCACTATCACCCAGTCCGGCATCGGGAACTCCTTCCCGGGGCCGAAGGGACCATCCTGTCCGTAGAGCCACCTGTCGCCGTCCGGCCCGGAAACCTCTTCCTCCCGGTTAAGCACCAGCATCAGGTTTATGGGCATGGCGGCCTCGTAAAAGTGCTTGAACGCGGCTGTCATTGCCAACACGCTGCCGCCGTCGTCGTTGGAACCTAGTCCGCATATGATGCCTGGCTCGTCACCCGGGTCATAGGGGCTTGAGGTGTAGCCCTCGGCGGGCGGCACGGTGTCTATGTGGGCATCGAGCGCAAGCGTCGGCTTTGCCGGGTCGAACTTGGCGTTTACGGCCACAATATTGCCGCGGAGCTTGCTATATTTTATCCCGAGGCCGCTCAGAGCTTTGCCCAGAAAGGCGGCCGCGGCCTCTTCGTTACCGGAGACCGAGGGAGTGGATACCAGCACCCGCAGTATATCGGCATAGTTACTCATAACTATTTGATTTTCAACTCATCAGGGTGAGCTCCATAGTACATGCGCAGGGGGGTGGAGAGGAGCTTGATGAAGCCCTTGGCCTCCTCCGCCGTCCATCCTTTCTGGCTCTCGCCGTACTCTCCGAGCTTGGATTTGAGCAGGTCGTCGGGGGAGTCCACGCCCACGGTAGAGAAGCCGTAGGGGCGTAGTTCCAGGGTGACGGTGCCGTTGACGTTGGCCTGGCTGCTCTCCAGCATCGCTTCGATATCGCGCATGACGGGCTCGAGGTACTGGCTCTCGTGTAGGAACATGCCGTACCAGTTGGCCACCTGGTCTTTCCAGTACTGCTGCCACTTGCTGAGGGTGAATTTCTCCAAGAACTTGTGAGCCGCGATTATCAGCATCGGCGCCGCCGCCTCGAATCCCACCCGGCCCTTGATGCCTATTATGGTGTCTCCCACGTGCATGTCGCGTCCTATGCCATAGGCGGCGCCGATCTCCTCTACAGCCTTGATGGCCTGTATCTTGTCTTCATACGCCTTGCCGTTCACCGAGCAGAGTTCGCCTTTGCAGAATCCGAGGGCGAGTATTTCGCTGCCGGTCTTGGTGACCTGCTTGAGGTAGGCGCTCTCCGGCAGGCCCTGCTTTGAATCGAGTATCTCCCCGCCGCAGATGGAGGTGCCCCAGATGCCCACGTTGTAGGAGTACTTGAGCTTGGCGAAATCGGCCTTGAAACCGTGTGCGTTGAGGTAATCTACCTCTTGCTGGCGGGAGATGTTGCCGTCGCGGGTGAGGGTGATTATTTCCATCTCCGGGCACATCACCAGGAAGGTCATGTCGAAGCGCACCTGGTCGTTACCGGCCCCGGTGGAGCCGTGAGCGATGGCATCCGCGCCTATCTCCTTTGCGTATCTGGCGATGGCGATGGCCTGGAATATGCGTTCGGACGATACGGAGATGGGGTAGGTGCCGCCCCGTAGGACGTTGCCGTAGATCATGTATCGGAGGCTCTTGTCGTAGTATTCCTTCGTAACATCGAGGGTAACATATCCTTTCGCCCCTAACGCATAGGCATTCTTCTCATTCTGAGCGAGTTGCTCGGGAGAGAAGCCTCCTGTATCAGCGCAGGCAGCATAAACTTCGTATCCCTTTTCCTTGGCGAGATACATGACCGTGTAGGAGGTGTCCAGCCCTCCGCTGAATGCTACTACTACCTTTTTCATTATTCTCCGGGGTGATGGATTTCAAAGTGTTCTTTAGGATCGTAAAGAAGGCCCGTGCAGAGGCAGAGCCTGTATTCGTTACGCGTGAGGATGTCGAAGTTCCGGCATCCTTCGCAGCCTTTCCAGAACTCGGGGTCGTCCGTCAGTTCGTTATAGGGAACGGGACGGAATCCGAACTCGTAGTTCATCTTCATGACTGCCGCGCCCGTGGTAAGAGAGAAAATCTTGGCATCCGGGAAGAGTTTGCGGGAGAGGATGAAAGTCTGCTCCTTGATGCGTTTGGCGAGGCCCAGACCGCGGAATTTGCGGGCGACGATGAGGCCTGAGTTTGCCACGAAACTCTTGCCTCCCCAGGTTTCTATATAGGAAAAGCCCGCGAATTCGCCATCGTCGGTCAGCGCTATGACCGCCTTGCCGGAGAGTATCTTCCCGGAGATATACTCCGGAGTACGCTTGGCAAGACCAAGTTTGCTTTCCTTGGCGGATTCTTCTATTTCATTGCAGATCGCTTCTGCGTAGTCGAGATGGCTTTCGTCAGCCACAAATACCTTGATTTCCATTTATTATCCTGTCTGGCTGCGGTTGTCGGGCCGGATACATAATATCCCTAATGGCAAGACAAACCGAGATTGTCAATTGCAATTATTAAGGCGGAAATTCTGTTGGAATTATGTATGTGAAGAATTTCCGAAGATATTTGGGAGGGTTCTACGCCTCCTATCCTCGGGCTCGTCTGCTCTTATGCGGACACACTACTGACATACGGATACAAATAAAAGAAAAGATTTCCTTATTTGCAAACTTTCCGGTGCCAGATGAAGAATAAAACCAGCGAAATCACGAATGTACCGACTCCAAGCCAGGGTATCAAGGCCTGGCTCAGCCCAAAACCTGTCTTGTCTACCAATATGAAGGTAAGGCATACCGAGGTCATGAACGTTGCAGGAAGCAGGGCAATAAGGTACCATGCTCCTTTCTTCGCTTTTGTCAGGTATACTGTTGCCGTCCAGAGCGCGAATGCGGCCAGGGTCTGATTAGCCCATCCGAAGTAACGCCAGATTATGTTGAATCCGTTGGCATTTGCAACGTTGAACCAAAGCAATGCGCTTGCTGCGATAAATAGGGGAACCGCTATCACCAGGCGGTTGTGTATGGGTTTCTGGTCGAATTTCAGGAAGTCTGCGACTATCAGGCGGGCGCTGCGGAAGGCAGTGTCGCCGCTGGTGATAGGAGCTGCCACCACGCCAAGGATTGCCAGCACTCCGCCGAGTATTCCCAGCCAGCTGCGGGAGACTTTGGTGACCACCGTAGGAGCCGCTGCGGTGAGGTCCGAACCGACTTCCGCCGCACCTCCGTCGAAGAAGAAGTAGGATGCAACGGCAGCCCAGATGAGTGCCACGAGTCCTTCGGTTATCATCGCCCCGTAAAACACCGGACGCCCCAGCTTCTCATTCTTGATGCAGCGGGCCATAAGCGGGCTCTGGGTGGCGTGGAAGCCGCTGATCGCTCCGCAGGCTATGGTTATGAAGAGGCAGGGGAAGATGCTCTGGCCATTCAGACCTATCGACGGACCGCGGTTCTGCAGGCCGTCCCAGATTTCGGGGATGGCGGGCCATTTGGCGAAGAGGCATATCATCAGCGCTGCAGCCATAAAGAGAAGAGCGGCAGCGAACAGGGGATATATCCTTCCGATTATCTTGTCGATAGGGAGGAGGGTGGCGATGATGTAGTAGATAAAAATGACTGCTACCCAAAGCATTATGGCGCTGCGGGAACCGTCGCCGGCCATATCTCCCAGAATCAGGGCAGGGCTGTAGACGAATACGGTTCCCACCAGGAGCAGAAGCAGAAGGGAGAACACAAGCATCACTTTCTTGGTGCCGCTTCCGAGGTAGCTGCCCACGAGTTCCGGCAGGCCTGCGCCGCCGTGGCGGACGGAAAGCATGCCCGTGAGGTAATCATGCACCGCTCCCGCAAAAATGCACCCCAGCACTATCCATAAATAGGAGGCGGGACCGAACTTCGCGCCCATGATGGCTCCGAAGATAGGCCCCGTTCCTGCTATATTCAGAAACTGTATCATAAACACCTTCCAGGTGGGCATGGGGATGAAATCCACCCCGTCCGCTTTTTCGATAGCGGGAGTCGGACGCTTGGGATCCGACCCGAAGACTTTGTCTACAAATGCTCCGTAGAGCACATAACCCACTATGAGGGCGATTATGCAAAGCAGAAAAGAAAGCATACTTGAAGTATTTCCGTTTCTGCAAATTTAGGAAATTATTTCATTGCATCTGCAAGCAGTTTGTCCAGATCATCCCTGTTCATCTTGCCATCTACGCAGATGAAGTTGATTTCGTTCCCGTCAAGGGAGAGCATCACAAAGCTGTTGACGACTTTCTCCGTGCCGACAGTATACATCCTGACGGTCTCTCCGTTATCCTTGGCTTCCATCAACAGTTCATACTCTCCTCCGTTGATGAACTTTTCGGCATCAGCCTTGATCTGGGAGTTGATCTGCGGATTCTCGCTGCTGATGATGTACAGCCCGGACAAGGACCGGATAATAGGAGCCAGGTTCACGTCGTTTCCTTCTACGTTCATGTCAGGAATCTTTCCGATCAGCCGGAACATTGCAGGAGAGATGTAGACGGCGCTCACGTTTTCTGCGTCTGAATATTTCTGGTAGATACTTTTCCCATTCTGGGCGAAAGTTGATATGCTTGCGAGCAGCAGGGTTGCAATTATGATTATGCGTTTCATTTCGTGTTGATTTTATTGATTATTTCTGCAGGCCTTCCGGCGGCGTCCCTTGCTTCTTCGGCCAGGGATATGCCGGCGGCCATTTTGTTGGAAATGGTGTTGAATGTTTCCTCCACCTTTGCATAAGCAAGATAGGGATCGGTGTAGGTGTCCTGCAGGGCTGAGCCTCTGTGCGGGATTGCTACTATGGCTGCCACGGCTGCCGCGGCTGCCACTGCGATGTAGGGGAGAGGGCTGCGTTTGCGAGCGGATTCCTCAATAATGGTTTCCGCTGCCAGACTTGCCTTGATGCGGTCTTTAAGGCCGTCGGGGACGCGTATTGTCTCTTTAAGGGCTGCTGCTTCCAGCTCTTCCGCTTCCATTCTTTCTATATCTTCTATCTTTTTCATACAATTGTTTTTAGTTTTGCCCGTGCTCTTGATAGCAGCACACGGCAGGTGAGGTAATCGCATCCGGCGAGTCTGGCTGTTTCTTCGTAGGAAAGGCCGTCTACCGTACGCAGGATAAGAATCTTCCGTTGCCTCTCGGGGAGGGCCTTCACCGCCTCCAGCACCTTGTCGAGCCGTTCGCGGGCGTCTATCCTTTCATCGGGGCTGTACTGGGTGTCTGCTGAGTCGTACTGGGCGCCGGCCTCTTTGGAGGCTCTTCTGATGCGGTCTATGCATTGGTTCTTCAGGAGCCGGATGGCATAGGCTTTCGGGTTCTGGATGCCGTCCAGGGCATCACGCATCTTCCAGAGCTTGAGATAGAGTTCCTGCACCGCGTCTTCCGCTTCGGCCTCGGATTCCAGGATGTAGTATGCAATCCTGTAGAGGCTTTCCGCCAGGGTCAGGTAATCGCTATGGAAGCTCTGCTCAGTCATTTTCCGCAATCTTTGCGATGGTGTCCATGGAGAAGTTGCCGAATAGGCAGATCAGTGCGCAGCTGGACGGGGTGTAGATGATGCAGTCCCGGATGAGATTGCTCTTTTCGTCGAGGTAGCCGTAGATGGTCACTCGGTCGCCGTCGCCGCTGGCTTCCACCAGCACTTCGCAGCCCGAAAGGATTCTGCTCAACTTCCTGGTAATCTGCGATTTCTGCTGGTCCGGGCAGTCTTCATACTCGAAAATCGAGAGTTTCTTCAGGCCGCGGACCATCTGCAGTGCATCTCTGGTATCTTTGTCGCCCGGGTCACTGATGCGGATAATGCCCCGGAGTGCCCCCAGCGCGATACGGCCAAGGTTGACAACCTCCACGCCGTCGCTGGAACTGTATTCAGAAATAAGCGAATTGATCTTCGCCTTCGGAATGGACTTTCCGCCTTCCTTGGCCAGCGCCGATAAGGGGAGCGCGATGACAATGATGATAAGTAAAATCCGTCTCATAAAACACATTTTTGACATAAAGACGCCCCCGCGCAGAAAATGTTAACGAAAAAGTATTACAATTTTGAGTAATGGCAGAGGAGAAGTTTGCCGTTAGCGTCCCGAAGGTGCATGCCGTTGCCTTTGCAGTATTTCCAGACTTTGCAGGAGGCGCATTCGTCTTTATGCATCCAAGAGCGGTCCCGGAAGGGCTGGAAGCGTGTGTTCCAGACTTCCATGAAGTCATCTTGGTAGATATTGCCCTGATGGTAATCGGTCCTGATGCTGGGGCAGGCGGAGATGCTGCCGTCGGCAAGGACGGATCCCACTGTGATGCCGGCGGAGCAGATGTAGAAGTGGCTGCGCACATCGCCCTCGTAATTGCCCAGGAACCCTTCGCAGCCGTATTCGGCCATAATCCGGCCCTCCTTACGGGTGGCCTTGATGAAATCCATCAAGCCTTTGAATTCTTCGTTGGATAAATGCAGTTCGGGATCTTCGGCGGCCCTGCCGACGGGAAAAACCGTGAACAGTCGCCAATTCTTCAGGCCCAGCCCTATCAGAAATTCCTTGATATCAGACAGTTGCGAGTAGCTCCTCTTATTCACGCAGGTGACCACGTCGAAGGCGATCTCTCCGGAGTCGATAACCATTTTGATGGCTGCTGCGGCACGCTCGAAAGACCCCTTGCGCCCGCGCATCCAGTCGTGGGTTTCGCCTATGCCGTCGAGGCTGATGGTCATTGCCCGCAGGCCGCTCCGGAGCAGCCTCTGATAGCGTTGCGGAGTAAGTGCTAGGCCGTTAGTGACCATCCCCCAGGGGAATTCCTTTTCGTAGATCATCCGCCCGCATTCCTCAAGGTCGGGGCGGCAGAGAGGCTCTCCGCCGGTGATATTGATCATCACCTTATGCGGGTCGGTGGCAGCTGCGACTGAATCCAGAACCCGGCCGAAATCCTCCTTCGGCATATCCTTTATGGCGGAAATCTGCTTGCAATCGCTTCCGCAGTGGCGGCAGGACAGATTGCAGCGCAGGGTGCATTCCCAGAACAACTGTTTTAGGGGATGCTCCCGAACGAGGTTCTGCTTGACCTTTTCGGTAATATCCAGGGCAATTCTGCGGCGTAGCGACAAGCCTGAAGACATCAGTCTTGTTTTTTAGGAGACAAAGTGGTGTTAGCGGTGACGAGGAAGTCTCCATCGTACCAATTGCCATCGCCTTTCTTCATTTGTTCGACTGTGAATTCTTTGTCGGTCAGCGTCTTAGACTCAAACTCTCCGCCATTCTCGGGGCCATCTATATCATCAAAGACAATAGTGGAACCTTTCATCTGGTTTGGCCATGTATGTTTGAGCCTTTCTTTGCTAAATTTGCCGTCGGCATCGGTATACAGAGTGTCCCTATTCCAAGCCAGCACTTCCTGTGATGTGTGATCAACATATGGCTTGACAATCACCCGAATACCTTTGACCGGCTTGCCCTCTGTGGATTTGACTTCGCCAACGAGTTTGAACTCGGAATAGGGTTGGCCATATTCTTCAGTGGTTTCAAAAATGCGGTCGCATCCCGAAAAACCCAGGATGGTCATAAGGAAGCCATAGAGCAGTTTCGTCCAATTGTTAATTCTTTGTTTCATACCCTATAAATCCGTGTTACGTCGAATCTTGCGTAAAAGTAGTGAAAAAACTGTGATTATACAATTTCCGAAAGCTCTCCGGTTGTTGAATCGATGATGAATCCACGAACCGTAACGCTCTGTGGCACAAGGGGATGATTTATAATGGCGGCCACAGTCCTTCGTACGGAAGCTTCGGTATTGTGGAAACCTTCCAGCCAGTCAGCGACGCCTTTCTTCTCCCATTCCGACAGTATTTCTTCCGAGATGCCCTTTTCGAGCATGTGAGGCCTGAACTCCCTGTAACTCATGTGACATGCCCCGCATGTGGAATGATGGATTACCATTACCTCGTTTACGCCTAGTTCATAAATGGCTACCAGAAGAGACCTTATGGCAGAATCTGTTTCGGAAAGAATAAGCCCCCCTGCATTCTTGATAATCTTCGCATCTCCATTCTTAAGCCCCAGTGCCTTGGGCAGCAGCTCCGTCAGGCGGGTGTCCATGCAGGTGAGGATTGCAAGTTTCTTGGCGGGGTACTTATCCGTAACGTACGGCTCATAGGCCTTTTCCGCAACGAACTGTTTGTTGATCTGTAGTATTGAATCTATCATGATGGTCAAAGTTACTCTTTTTTTGATTATTTCGTACTTGGCCTGGTGCAGAAACGGCCTCTAGCGCCCCAGGTACCCCGTCTCAAAGCCCGACCCGTAGAGGAAATCCGGCAAAAGCTCGACGGGTAGGCCAAAAAATGCCCGACTCGTAAAGGAAACCCGGCAAAAGCTCGACGGGTAGGCCCCAAAATGCCCGACCCGTAGAGGAAACCTGGCAAAAGCTCGACGGGTAGGCCTCCTGGAAGCCTGACCTGGTGCGGAAACGGGCTCCCCAAAGCGGCATTCCCAATTATTTTGTATATTTGAAAGTTAAACGTGTGCTATGGGTAAACTGTACGACGAACTCACCAAAGACTACCGTTTCAAGGAAGGGCTCAAGACCTGCATCAACTGCGGCACCTGCACAGCCATCTGCCCTGCGGCGGAGTTCTATAAATATGATCCGCGAAAAATCGTGGATACTGTCCAGCGTAAGGACGAAGAAGGAATACTGGAACTCCTCAAAAGCGAGACCATATGGTATTGCGGAGAATGCATGTCCTGCGTCACTCGCTGCCCCCGCAAGAACGGGGCAGGCCTGGTTGTGATGGCACTTCGCAACCTCTCCACCAAACTTGGTTATTTCACCGAATCGGAGAAGGGACGCCAGCTTTATCCTCTCACCAAAGTGCTGACAACCAATGTGTTGAAGCTGGGCTACTGCGTCCATCCTTCCACCTATAAATATGAAGACCATCCCGAATCCGGGCCGGTTTTCGAGTGGGTGCTGAATAATCAGCAGGATGTTTATGACCGCCTGGGTGCAAACCTTGGCCGCCAGGGTGAGGGCGCGTTGAGGGCAATCCCTCAGGAAGATCTGGACGAACTCCAGGCCATATTCGACGAGACCGGCGCCACCGAGCGCATCAACCTTGTGGAAGAGTGCTCCCGCAAAAAGGCCGAAGAGATGGGGATGACTATGGAAGAATACACCAAATACACCTTCGAGCATTGCTCCAGGGGGCATTTCAATAACGAGGAGGGCGCGCTATGATCTATCAGGGAAAGCAGAAGATCTGGTCTGACTACCAGAAAGAGATACCGGACAACCACTGGTTCTATGTGCGCAGCTGCATCCGCCAGAGTTTCTTCCCGGCTTCGGAGCATTACTTCCTTAAGATATGCAGGGACATGCTAGGGCGGGATATCTACGAAACAAAGCATCACACCACCTGCGGGGGCATAGCCTATCACGCGGACACCATCCCTCAGGAGACAGCGATGACCATAGTCGCCCGCCAGTTCGCGCTGATGACGGAGGCCGGCTACAAGAATTTGGTCACGAGTTGCATCACATCCTTTGGCAACTATACCGAGATACTCGAGACCTGGCGAGAATTCCCGGAACTCGAGGCCCGCATACGCGAAAAGCTCTGGAAGGCCTGCCGCAGGGAGTTCGAAAAGCCGGAATATGTCGCACATGCGAGCGACCTGGTCTACAAGTTCCGCGAGGAGATAGCGGAACGCGCTAAATATCAGCTGGTTAACAAAGAAACCGGCGAGCCGCTGAGGATAGTTGAGCATATAGGCTGCCACTATTCCAAGATGTTCCCCCACAAGGGAGTGGGCGGTGCCGAATACCCCTGCGTGCTGAGCGGAATGGCTGAGGCCTGGGGAGGGAAGGTGATAGATTATCCCGAACGCCGGCACTGCTGCGGCTTCGGTTTCCGTCAGTATCTGGTGAAGGCCAACCGCGGGTACTCCGTGTCGAACACCCACAAGAAATTCGAATCGATGGAACCCTACCATCCGGACGCAATAATCACCAACTGCCCCGGATGCCCCTTCTTCCTGGACCGCTGGCAGTATGTGATTTCCGAACAGACCGGAAAGACCTATGGCGAGAACGGAAACGGTATTCCCGTGTTCACATATGAAGAACTGGCCGGCCTGGTGTTAGGCGTGGATCCATGGGACCTCGGCCTGCAGATTCATCAGGTAGGCCCTGAACCTCTTCTGGATAAGATGGGAGTGCCTTACGACCCTTCGAAGAAGTATCTCGGCCTGAACGAAAAAGAACTCAAGAAACCCGGACTGCCTTCGGTCCTCAAATGTTGCTGATATGAACAATAATCCTGTCTTGATAGTCGGCGGCGGCATTGCCGGAATGGAGGCCGCAAAGCAGCTGAAGGCCCTCGGCCTGACGCCTGTTATCGTGGAGAAGAGCAGCGCTCTCGGAGGGCATGTGGCCCAGTGGAACTGCCTGTTCCCGGATCTGACCCCTGCCCGCAAGGTGCTATCATCCTACGAAAATGACCTTAAGGACGTGGAAGTTCTTCTGGAAACCGAAATAGCATCTATCAACCGCCTTCAGAAAGGGTATTCCATAGTGCTGAGCAACGGCCGCGCGATGCCCTGCAAGGCCGTCATTTTCGCCACCGGCTTCAAACTCTTCGAGGCCGAAAAGAAGGAGGAATACGGCTACGGCATCTACGACCACGTGATCACCAACAGGGATTTGGAAGCCTGGTTCAACACCGGCAGTGATGAGCGCGTCCCTGAGAAACCATCCGCCATAGGATTCGTGCATTGCGTGGGCTCCCGCGATGTCAAGGCCGGCAACACCCAGTGCTCCAAGGTCTGCTGCATCACCGCCATCAAGCAGGCCATTGAACTGAAAGAGAAGTTCCCGAACGCGGAGATCTACTGCTTCTACATGGACCTCCGCCTCTTCGGCAAGAAATACGAGGATTTCTACATCAACGCCCAGCGCGACTACGGCATCCACTTCATCCGCGGCCGCGTGTCCGAGGTGTCCGAGACCATCGACGGCCAGGTGCTGGTGAAGGCGGAGGATACCCTCGTGGGCAAGCCGGTGAAGGTGCGGCTGGACCTGCTGGTGCTGATGGCCGGCATCGTCTGCAATAAGGAGAATCAGAGCCTGCTGCGTGCGGTTCAGCTCCCGGTAGACGACGACGGCTTCTTCCGCAGCCGGGACAACATCGCCTCCATTACCCAGTCCGACCGGGACGGAATCTTCTTTGCAGGCACCTGCACGGGCCCCAAGACCATTCCGGAGACGGTGGCCGAGGCCCGCAGCGCTGCGCTGAACGTGTATAACTATCTAAAGGACCGCGGATAATGGATTTCGGATTCAGTCTCAACCCCAGTTCCGCGATCGAGCTCGACAAGCTGGATCTCTCCCTCTATGAGAAGCTCTGCCGGCTCGAGCCGACGGCATCCACCTGCATGGCCTGCGGCAGTTGCAGCGCCACCTGCACGGCGGCGGGATACTCCGGCATGAGCGTGCGGAAACTCCTGCTGGACCTCCAGCGCGGGCGTAACCGGGAGGTGGAGCAGATGCTCTCGCACTGTATGCTCTGCGGCAAGTGCACCATGGTCTGTCCCCGCGGCATTAACACCCGCAAGGTAATCCTAACGGTGAGTCGTCTTTATGAAAACGTGGAGGGAAGCCTATGACAGACAGATTTGCCACTGGTTTCCATCCTTTCGTGCTCCCGTTCCTTTTCGGAATGATATTCGTGCTGGGTTACTGCCTGTACGGATTCATACGCATACTGGTACAGCTTCCGCGCGAAGACAGGCGCCGTTTCCTTATCTCCCTGGTCACCCCGGCTACCGCTTGGAAGAATATCAAGGACATCTTCCTTAACTGCCTCCTGCACGTCAAGCTCTGGAAGCGCAACCGCGTGCTGGGCTACATGCACTCCAGCATCGCCTTCGGCTGGTTCATGCTGATAGTGCTGGGACATCTGGAGGTTATGCTCTTCCTGCCTCACCGCATCCGCCTCTTCTATTATCCCATTTTCTTTAATTTCTTCGTGGCGGAAGGGGAGAGTACGATTCAGGGCGCGGTGCTTTTCTTTTTGATGGACTTCTTCCTGCTGGTGGTGCTGAGCGGTATCGTACTGGCAATAATCAAGCGCGTGCGCTCCCTGTGGTTTGGCATGCGCCGCACCACCCGCCTGAGTCTGCTGGATTCGGTAGGACTGTATTCCCTGTGGGCGATCTTCCCGCTCCGCCTTCTGAGTGAGACTTTCACCGCCCATATTAGCGGCGGAAGTTTTATGACAGTTCCCATGAACTGGGTTTTCCGCCAGTTTTTCGGCAATGATTTGAATTATATGCCCACATGGTGGGCCTACTCCATCGCGCTTTGCGTGTTCATGTGCGTGCTGCCTTTTACGCGTTATATGCATATTCCGGCGGAGATGCTGCTGATTCCGCTGCGTAACGCCGGCCTGCACGTGCTGCATCCGCGCAAGGGCTATGCCCGCGTGCAGTTCTACTCCTGCCCGGGTTGCGGCGTATGCATAGACGCCTGCCCGATGAGCGTAAAGAAGGAGAACCTGAAGGACTGTACGGTGTACCTGAACCGCCAGCTGCGGCGCGGGAACGAAAAGCGCATCGAGGAGATTAGCGACAAGTGCCTGATGTGCGGAAAGTGCACCACAGTGTGCCAGGTGGAGGTGGACGGGCCGCAGATGCGTCTGGCGCAACGCTCCATGCGAAAATACGGCATCAACCCCCACTATTCCAAGATTTCGCCCGAAGCGGTGCTGGATAAGCTGGGCTCCGCTCACGTGCTCTACTTCGCCGGCTGCATGACCCATCTCACACCAGCCATACGCAAGGCCACCACCTCGGTATTGGACAAGGCAGGAGTTTCGTGGACGATGATGGATGCGGAAGGAGGTCTCTGCTGCGGCAGGCCGATGCTTCTCGCTGGCAGGCGGGAGCAGGCCCGCGAAATGATTCGTAAGAACACCGAGATTATCATGGGCTCCGGGTGCGACGTGCTCCTGCTGAGCTGCCCGATATGCTACCGTATCTTCAAAGAGAATTACAAACTGCCCGGAAAGTACGTCGTTCACCACAGCGTATTCTTCGACGAACTGATTCATTCCCAGCGGCTTAAGGTTCAGAAAGACGATACGCTGAAGCTGGTCTACCACGATCCTTGCGAACTGGGCCGCGGCTGCGGCATCTACAATCCTCCGCGCTCGGCGCTGTCTTCCGTTGGCAATCTGGTGGAGGCTGCGCAGAACCGTGAGGCGAGCATCTGCTGTGGCGGATCGCTCGGCAGCATATCGCTGAACTACGAGAAGCGGAAGGATATCACTCTGAATTCTTTGCGTAACCTCACCGTGGAGGATCCGGATGCCATCGTGACCGCCTGCCCGCTGTGCCAGGCCACTTATAGCGCGTATTCCGACCGGCCGGTGCTGGATATCTCCCAGGCGATAGCCGACGCCACTAAATGAAACGTCTGCTGATCATAGGATTAATGCTTTTGGCGGCGGGATGCCGTCAGGCGGGGGACTGTTTCGACCTGAAGGAATTCAGGCATCCGGCCGCCACATACCGATCCATGACCTTTTGGTCGCTGAATGATAGCTTGAAGGCAGATGAGATGTGCCGCCAACTGGCCCTCTTCAAGGAGGGTGGATTCGGCGGAGCCTTCTTCCACAGTCGCCCCGGCCTGCTCACGCCTTATCTGTCGGACGAGTGGTTCGAGATGATGAAGGTGGGGGTGGACGAGTGCCGGAAGCTGGGACTCGAGGCCTGGTTCTACGACGAAGACAAATGGCCGAGCGGATTCGCAGGGGGGATAGTGCCCAAGCAGGATGAAGCCTTCCGTGCCAGGACGCTGGTGCGAGTGCCAGCCGGCACGCCGGTGGAGGCTCCCGACGAAATCCTTCTGGACGATGGCAAATATCTCTATATCAGTCATGTAGACCCCATGGGCCAGCCCTGGTTCAACGGCACCAGCTGGGTAGATCTGATGAATCCCGAGATGGTGAAGGCCTTCCTGGACTGCACCTATCAGCCCTATGTAGACCGCTTTGCCGGAAAGAAGTGGGTGATGGGCATCTTCTCCGACGAACCCCAGGTATCTCCCCGGACGGACCTTGCCGCTGGGGATGCCTTCGTGCCGTATTCACCGTGGATGGAGGAGGCCTTCGAGAAGCGCTGGGGCTATCCGTTGCGTCCGCATCTGGCATCGCTGGTGGAGGAAACGGGGGACTGGAGACGCTTCCGCCTGCATTATTACCGCACCGTGGGCGAATGTATGGAGAACGCGTTCAGCCGGCAGATAGGCGAGTATTGCGCCGCGAACGGCCTGCAGTGGACGGGGCACTACAACGGCGAGGAGATGCCTGTGGCGAACATGTTCAACCAGGGAGACCTGATGACCCAGTACCGCCACATGCAGGTGCCTGGAATCGACGCTTTGGGCCTGAGATACAAGACTTTGCACAATGCCAAGGTGATGACCTCCGTGGCCAACCAATACGGCAAGAAACGCCGCGTGGTGGAGATCTTCGGCATATCCGGCCACAATCTTTCTCTGGAAGACAGGATGTGGCTGACCGCGTGGCACACCAATAACGGGCTCAACATGTTCTGTCCGCATCTTTCGCATTATACCATAAAAGGCATACGCAAGTACGACTATCCTCCAACCTTCAATTATCAGGAGCCGTACTGGCCCTACAACCATCTGTATGAGGATTTTGCGGCCCGCTTGGCGTACTTCGCGACGGCCGGTTCCACGGTGGGTGAGGTGTGTGTGCTGTCCACGCTCGAGTCGGATTATCTTGAGAGGGATGCCCGCAGGGACTATCCCGAGCCAGGAACGGAACGGGACGTGCTTCTGGAAAGCACCCTCCAGCGCCTGAACAACCTGCATTACAACAACGACATAGGCGACGAGCAGATACTCTCCGAAGTTGGCTCCGTGGCCGGCGGTCGTCTGAAGGTAGGGGAGATGAGCTACCATACGGTGGTTCTGCCTAATCTCCTGACCATCCGTCCTTCCACTGTAGCGCTGCTGGAAGAGTTCGCTGCCGGAGGGGGTAACGTGCTGATACTTGGAGACTTCCCGCAGTTTGTGGATGGTGCTCCCGATGCCCTGGCGGAACTTCGCGCATGCAGCACGCAGCTGACTTTGGACACCCTTGGCGAATGGCTATCCGCCTATGCTCCTCAGGCCTTCAAGCTGGAAGGGGAGGATGCCGGGAAGATTTGGACTCATCTCCGCAAGGTGCAGGGAGGATATACGCTGCAACTCTCGCACAATTCCCGCCACGGAAGCGCACGGGTGAAGGTGGCGGTGGATGGCCGGTATAAGGCCCTGCTGAATCCCCTGAATGGAGAGGTGTTGGAGGTTGGGGATGAGCTGGAGTTCGCGCCGGCGCAGACCTGGGTGCTGGCGTTCGGCGATAAACCCGTATGCAGGCACTTTGACGGCAAATATTCGCTGCCGACTGAGCAGAAGCCGGTGCAGACACTCGATGGCCCCTGGACCTGCCGGAAGACGGATCCCAACGCACTGCCTCTGGACTTCGCTGCCTGGTCAACCGACGGCGGCAGCAGTTGGCATGACCCCGAGCCCGTGCTGGCGATTTACGAACGTTTCCAGAGCCGGGCCGAGGTGTACGACGGCCCCATGCTGCTGCGCTACTCCTTCGAGGTCCGCGCCCTGCCGGGGAGTTGCTCGCTGGTGGTGGAACAGCCTTGGATGTACAAGTGCATCTCGCTGAACGGCAATGATTTGCAGTTTGGGGATGATTGGTATACAGACCGCTATTTCCGCACTGCGGATGTGACTTCGCTCCTTCGTGAAGGCAGCAACGAAGTGCTGCTTTCGCTGGATTTCGTGAACCCCGTGCCGGACTCCTATGATCCTATCGCAAGATATGGGACTGAGATAGAGAACATATTCCTGATTGGCGATTTCGCTGTCTCCGGAAAACTCGCAAAAGAGCAGCCGACGGAAACCTGGCGCAACCGCCTGAAGATACTGAATCCCAAGCCCATGCCCGCCCGCTTCGAGCACGGCTCTTTCAGCATAAGTCCCGAATCTGAAACCACCGCTGCCAACCTTACTGTGGCCGGTTATCCATTCTATTCCGGCAGCTTCGTCTGCAGCACCACCTTCAATCTTGAATCTATAGAAGAAAGCCTGCGCTACATGCTATCTTTCCCCAAGGTAGAAGCCATCACCGTGAGTGTGAAAGTGAACGGAAAAGAGCTCCCGACCGTGTTCTGCAGCCCCTGGGAGGCAGATATCACAACCGCCATCCGGCGCGGTGATAACACTGTGGAACTAACCCTTACGGGGAGCCTTCGCAACCTCCTGGGGCCGTCCCACTGCGTAGGCGGCGAGTTTAACGTGCTGGGCCCCGCCACCTTCAGCGGCCGCCACTCCTGGCCCAATCTCGAGCCCGGCGACGATGACTGGTACGAAAAAAGAAAGACGGGCTCAACCCGTCTTTGGAGAGATGACTATTTCTGCGTCCCTTTCGGCCTGATGGAATACCCTAATCTGGATACTCGGTCATAATCTTTTCCTGAAGGTCTTCTGGCAGTACCTTGATAAGCGATTTTAGGTAATTCTTTGGGAAGTCCTTGAGTTTGAGGAGGATAAGTCCGTCAAGAGAATTCTGGAAGTCGGGATCCACGTTGAAGCAAATCAGCTTTGCTTTATAGCTGAAATATTTCTTCACAAGCACCGGAATCCGGTACTTGCCATCGGAAATGGCCAGAATCAGCTTGTCAAGATCATCGAGGCTCTCTACCTTGCTGCACAGTTGCTCGGGATTTACCGCAAGGAAATCGGAATTGAACCTATGCACCGGGGACGCTAGCTTGCTTACCTCGGGATCTGTGAAGTTCTTTTCTATGTACCAGACTATCAGGCTCTTGTAGAAATCCGGGATGCTGTTGCTTATGCTCACGGGGCCCAGGAAAAATCTTGCTTCCGGGAAGAAGACGGTGGAGGCGCTCACGCCGGTGAGCAGGAGCTTGAGGCTGAGGACCTCTCTCTGGTATTTCTGCTGGATGAAGGTACGGCCCAGTTCCAGGCACTTGGCAAAGGTCTCCTCGTTGCCCGGAGCATAGTCGAACAGAGTGGAGGTGTAGAGCCCGGCCATGCCCTGTTTAGTCACCACCTCGGGGCCCGCGCCTATGCGGTATGCTCCTACAATCTCCCCGTTAGGGATGTTCCAAAGGATGAGGTGGTGGAAGTTGGGGTCGAATCTGTCGGTATCTATGGCCTTGCCAGTGCCTTCTCCGACGGCGCGGAAGGTCTCTTCGCGGAGACGGGCAAGTTCCCACATTGCGTGAGGTATGCCATCGACCGTGGTAAGATACATGCGGTAGTCCCCGACCTCGAACATGATGCGGTCGGATATGGCGGCCATCTCCTGGCGGATAACCTCGGGATCTACAGGCTCTGCCAGAGGCTCTGTAATGTCCTGTGCTGCAATCTCTTTCTGGGGCAGGCACTCGGCCTGAAGGGCGTATGTGCGATTGCGCAGGTACTTGCCAAGTTCGGGCACGCTGTACTTGCTCATCTCCTCGGGGCTGATGGCCTGGCCGATGCGTACCTTTACGTGAGTGCCTTTCTTGTTAAGCATCTCATGGATAAGGCGCACGGTGCGTAGGCGGGGATGAATCTTGCCGAGGAAATGGAAGAACCGGGAGTTGGTGCCTTCGAAGTATATCGGAATAACCGGGAATCCGGAATTCTTGATCAACTTGATGATGTTATCGGCCCAGGGCTTGTCTTCGATGACTTTCTTGTTGCCGACAGCGGTGCGCTTTGCGCCTTTCTGGTAAGTGCCGACCTCGCCTGCGGGGAAGAATCCGAGAGCACCACCTTCGTGGATATGCTCCAGAGCCATCCTGATGCCGTGGACACTTTTTACGCTTGCCTTGCTTCCGCTCAGGTTGTCAACCGGCATGAAACTGCTCTTGAGGCTGGGAATCAATGCGAGCACAAAGGTGGTGAGAATGCGGTAATCCTTTCTCTTTCCGCCTATTACCGAACTGAGGATGAGACCGTCTATGCTGCCGAAATGATGGTTGGATACGGTGATGAAGCCTCCCTCTTCGGGGATGCGGGCAAGTTGTTCGGGGAGAATCTCGTAGGTGACGCCAACCTCTTTAAGCACAGCTTCGGAAAACTCCGGACCATCATGCTCCATGAGTTTCTCGTGCATTGCATTGATTTTATGTAGTTCGAGGAGGCGATGTATGCGACGTGTCACAAAACGTCCGAATGCTCCTTTGAGCCCCAGGGCGTTCTGCAGGTCGGCTTCAGATACTACGTACTTTTGTTTTTCCATATAGGATATGGTAAACAATGTGGGACCTAGCAGATTCGAACTGCTGACCTCTTGCGTGTGAAGCAAGCGCTCTAAACCGACTGAGCTAAGGTCCCGAATCGGAGTGCAAATATACTATTATTTTTTGGAACAACAAGTATTTGATTCCGGCATTATGATAATTCGCTTATCTTTGCAGATATGAATAAAGCCACATCCATCTTCCTGCTCTTCAGCGTCCTATTGCTTGCGTCTTCTTGCAGTGTTTCGCCAAGTCAAAAAGTATCATCACTTCTCGAACAGGGAATCATTTCCGGAGCTGACAGTTGGCTTGATACCGAGCCTGTGACAGTTACCGCTTTCGTTGCCGAGCGCAGCGCCGGAGGCATGCATGATTTCTATTCAGAAGGGGATTACTGGTGGCCGGATCCCGAGAATCCCGACGGGCCTTACATCAGGCGCGACGGCGAAAGCAATCCGGACAATTTCTCCGCACACAGGAAGGCGATGATAGATTTCAGCATGGCCGTGGGCTCACTCACGTCCGCTTATCTGCTTACGGGAGATGCCAGATATGCCGCTGCCGTGGAGAAACATGTACGTGCGTGGTTTATCGACGAAGACACAAAAATGAACCCAAGCCTCCGGTACGCCCAGGCAATAAAAGGGCGTGCAACCGGGAGGGGCATAGGCATAATCGATACTATTCATCTGATAGAAGTGGCGCAGGCGCTGATCCGCCTCAGGGATGCCGGGGCGATAAGTTCGGAGTGCATCGAAGGAGCGCAGAACTGGTTCTCGGAGTATCTCCACTGGCTGACTACCCACCAGTATGGCATAGACGAGATGAACGCCAGGAACAATCATGGCACCTGCTGGGCCCTTCAGGCGGCCGCTTTTGCCCGTTTTACGGGAAACAAGGAGATTACCGGGCTTTGCCGGCAGCGCTTCAAGGATGTTTTCATTCCCACCCAGATGGCGGAGGACGGAAGTTTCCCGCAGGAACTGGCCCGCACCAAGCCATACGGCTATTCGCTCTTCAACCTGGATGCAATGGCAGTCCTCTGCCATATCCTGTCGCAAGATGGAGAAGACTTGTGGAATGACATGCAGAAAGCAGTAGAGTTCATGCTCCCATATGTCCAGGATAAAACCAAGTGGCCGTATGGAGAAGATGTCATGTACTGGGATGAATGGCCTGTGGCTCAGCCCGCTTTCCTGTTCGCATGGCTGCGCTTCGGTGAAGAGTCCTATTACCGTGCATGGAAAAACTACGAGCACTTCCCGACAAACGCGGAAGTGCTCCGTAATCTCCCTGTAAGGAATCCTCTGATATGGCTTTAGAGCTTAATAGAGCCTGTCCTCATCTATATTGAATGAACCCGCCAGGCGGATGTCGGTGGAACTGGCGCCAACGAGCACTTCGAATTCGCCGGCTTCGGTCCGCCATTTCATTTCTTTATCCAGGATGCTGAGATCTTTGCCCTGGAGGGTAAAGTGAAGGCGTTTCTTCTCTCCGGGCTTGAGAGGAACCCTTTCGAAACCGCGCAGCACGGAGTCGTAGGTTACCACGGAACTGTATTTGTCCCGGATGTAGAGCTGCACCACCTCGGTGCCCTCGTACTCGCCGGTATTCGCCAGGTCGAAATAAACGTCTATCCGGCTGTCATCTTTCTTGCTGATTTCCAGATTGGAGTAGCTGTAATCCGTATAGCTGAGTCCGTATCCGAAAGGGTATAGGGGACCTACGACACGGGTGACTCCCCAGCCGTTCGGATCTCCTATCCTTCCCTGGCCGCCCTCGGAGCCCTTCTTGTAAGGGAAGTTTGTCTCAATCTGACCCACTGCCTTGGGGAAGGTGACGGTCAGTTTGCCGCTGGGATTGTTGTCGCCGAAAAGCGTTTCAGCCAGGATGTCGCCGCCTTCGCCGCTAGGGAACCACATCTCAAGAATTGCATCCATGTACTTGTCCTCCCAGTTGACAGTGAGAGGCTGGCCGTTTACGAGTACCAGGATTATGGGTTTGCCTGTCTTGTGTAGTTCGGCGAGCAACTGGCGCTGACGGCCGGGGAGCTCCAGGGAAGTCCTGGACCGGCTTTCTCCGGTGGCATACTTGTCTTCGCCGACAACCGCTATCACCAGGTCGGCTGCGGCCGCTTTCTCTGCAGCTCTGCGTATGCCTTCCTCTTCTTCCGCAGACATAGGCTCCGGGATGATCTCGCTGACGGGCCAGCGGGGATCCTTAACATCGCAGCCTTTCTCGTATTCTACGGCTATTCCGCTGGATTTCAGGTAGTTCCTTATACCCTGGAGCATGGTGACAGTAGGAATTCCATCCGGGCCGTAGCGGCTGGTCATGAAATTGTCTTCATCGGCAAGCGGACCGGTAACCAGTATCCTGGAATACGAATCCTTCTTCAGGGGGAGTATGTGATTCTCGTTCTTGAGCAGAACTACGCTTTCCCTTCCCATCTGCATCACGAAGTCCTTGTGCTTTTCCAGACCGACCTTCGCATCCGCTTTCTTTCCGTTCCCGGAGAATGGATTGTCGAAGAGGCCAAGACGGAACTTGACGCTGAGCACTTCCCGAACTCTCTGGTCCAGGATTTCCTGCGACAGGCTGCCGTCTGCAAGCTGGCGGCGCACTGCATCTACGAAGATGGCGGGCTGGGTGAAGTTGGTGCGCACGTTGAGGCCTGCCTCAAGCACCTGGCGGCACGCATCGTCGTAGGTGGGGGCTACCTTATGCTTGGTGTGAACGAATTCCACGGCGTCGCTGTCGCTGACAACATATCCGTCGAAACCGTAAGTGTCTCTCAACAGCTCGGTGAGGAAATAATGCGATGCGCTCACAGGCTCGCCATTCCAGTCGTTGTAGCTGGACATAACTTCCATAGGATGAGCATCCTCGATGACGCGGCGGAAGGTATAAAGGTAGAGTTCGTGCAGTTCTCTTGGGGTGATGTGCGGATCTGTGCGGCAGTCTGCGTCGCGTCCGCCTTTGGGCACGCCGTATGCCACATAATGCTTCATGCACGAAGCTACGCCCTGCTCCTGTATGCCTGCGGCCATCTGTATGCCGAGTTCTGCTACCACGAAGGGATCCTCACCGTAGCATTCCAGGGTCCTGCCCCAGCGTTGGTCGCGTGCGATGTCCAGAATAGGCGCATAGACGCTGTGGTAACCAAGCAGTGCCGCTTCTTCTCCCGCAATGCGGCCGGCGGTACGGACCAGCTCGCGGTCCCAGGTGGAGCCTATGGCTATGGGGGCGGGAAGGGGAGTGGCGAGGGTGTGATTGAGGCCATGTATGCCTTCGTTGGAGAACTCCACGGGGATGCCAAGCCGGGTGTTCTCGATGAACCACTTCTGCACGGTATTCAGGGCATCTACATGGTTGGAGAAGGGATAGATGTAATCCCTGTATCTGGCGGCAGATTTGCCGACACCGTTGAGATGCTCGTCTATGTTCGCCAGTCCGTCTTTCCAGACTTCATTCTTCCAGGACTCGTTAGGGAGCGCATCTTTCAGGACCCTTCCTGCGCCATATAATGTGACGAGCTGGCAGGTTTTTTCTTCGAGGGTCATGCGTGAGAGCAGATCCTCTACGCGGTCCTGTATGGCTGCCTTGGGGTTCTCGTAGACGTCCATCTTGCCGTTTTTGTTGAAATCGGTCCAGTTGGAATGGTAGATTTTGGCGGATGGCGTTGTGCTAAGGAGGGCCAGAATGGCTAAAGTACTCAGTGTCATCGGTTTCTTTTTTTGCAAATATAATAAATAATATTCCGCTTTTTGATTAGCTTTGTGCACAGAGATGAAAAGGATATTAATTGCTATTTCAGCTTTGCTGGCCCTGGTCGGCTGCAGCGTCAGCCCCGCAGAAAGGTGGAGTGCTGAAAAGGCCAATGAATGGTATGCAGCCCAGCCCTGGCCCGTAGGATGCGTCTATATGCCGTCCTACGGAGGAACACCCGTGGAAATATGGGGAAAGGAGTTCTTCCGTCCCGAGGTGGTGGACAGCGAGCTTGCCCTGGCAGAGAATCTTGGCTTCAACTGCATCCGGCTCTTCCTGTGCGATTTAGTCTGGCAGGAAGATCCCAAAGGCTTCATGGAGAGGTTGGAGAAGACAATCAGTATTGCCGATAAGCACGGGCTGCGGATACTGATAACTTTCTTCACAAATGGTGGAACCATTAAGAACCCCTATACTGGCCCCCAGCCTCAGCCAGTGCCCGGTGTTCACAATTCGGTGTGGATGGCTTCTCCCGGCAAAGACATAGTCAATAACCCCGAGAAGTGGCCGGTAATGGAGCGTTACGTAAAGCAGGTTATAAGGAAGTACCGGAAAGACCCCCGCATCCTTGCCTGGTGTCTTTACAATGAGCCTGCAAACACCAAGGGATTCGAGACTTTGCCGTTTATGAGGGAGGTTTTTCGCTGGGCACGGGAAGTGAACCCTTCGCAGCCTCTGACAGCTCCTATCATAACTCTCTCGGACTGGAAGTCGCATAATGAAGAGATCTCGCAGTTCGTTCTGTCGGAAAGCGACATCATATCTTTCCATTGCTATAAGGATCTGCCCGAATGCCGCAGGTTCGTGGAATACTGTGAGCAGTTCGGCCGGCCGGTTTTGTGTTCAGAATGGATGGCACGCAGTATGGGGTCGGATTATTACTCAATCCTCCCCCTGTTCAAAGAGAAAAAGATAGCTTGCTTCAGCTACGGCCTCGTGAACGGCAAGCAGCAGTGCCAGTATCCCTGGAACCCCATGGAGGACGGGAAACCCGTTCCTTTCACGGAAGAGCCCGAAGTCTGGTTCCACGACCTCTTCCGCCCGGACTACACCCCCTACAGCGAGGAGGAAATAAAGTTTATAAAAGAAATGACGCGTTTGTATCAGAATAGCCAGTTCTGAAATAATATGCGCTCCTTTTCCGGAAAGAAGCGCATCTGAAAAATGCAATTTGCTATATCCTACTTGAGGGCTGCGTATGCCTTGGAAAGCTTTTCAGCATAGATATTGTACTCTGTAGGGCCGTAGTAAAGTCTGGCAAAGTCTACCCAGGAGCGGTTTTTGAGAGCCTCGACCATCTTTGAATTCGATTTCAGGA
>R22__coassemble_379_pt1 | contig 30296 bp, 26 predicted proteins | sample R22__metabat2_low_PE_056 | metagenome-assembled genome bin R22 | reverse complement strand
ACCGTTCTCAGCGCCTGCTGTGCTACAGGGTCATTCTTCTCGATATCGGTATACAAAAGATGGAATCCTTCGATTGAAAGGTTTTCTATAGGAATCCTTTTAAAGAGTCTTAAAAACTTCCCTTTGAATATCTTATTCTTTACAACGCTACTTGTGCTTGAATCCTGAAACCGAATGACATAAGTACTGAGATATGGATTATTGCCGAAAAGCTCTTTTTCTTTTTGCTTTTTTGCACGTCTATATTGGGTATAAATCACAATTTCATCACACTCCTCCGGTATTGCATACTTATGTAACAGATAATAGCCATTATCATAAGGGCTTAATACCTGGTTCACGCAAATTGCCCGAACAACTATTGCATCCGGATCTAATACTGCAGAGGAATCTATTACCATCCGGATATCAACACGATCTTCTCCTAGGTCCTGTGACCATGCATAGACATTGTCTTTGTATCCAGGGGATTTGAATGTAATCTCGGTTTTCCCCTTAACTGGCACAGTAACCGAGTAACGCCCTAAAGAATCAGTACGGGTATACTTATGTTGAGAAGTAAATACCTCACAATTGTTTCTGGGACTATCATTTTCGCCATATACGATTCCGTGGATATCTACTGTTTGAGCGAACAGTAGATATGAATTCAATACAAGAAGGATTGAAACAATTAGGTGTCTCATACTGAGTTTATGATTGTGAATGGTTTATCAAAAACAATATACTGTTTTTGGTCGCACAAAACAACTTGAGCAATCCGGTTTTCCGGATGAATCATTTGCGTTTTTTCCGGAGGTTGTAACCGTCAACGTAATCACTTGTTTTGATATCGGGATCAAGTTCTTCCCCTGCAGATTCATTAAGGTATTGGGGACGGGAGGGTACAGATGAACCGTAGCCGCTGACGTAAGTAAGGGCCGATTTGACCAGGTCTATACTCAAGGCGTCCTCCAGACGGGCAATGGTCTCAAGCGTCATATTGGAACTGCCCTTCAGCAGGTTGGAAACATACTGCTGAGTACAACCCATTCTCTTGGCAAGTTCCACTTGTGTAACTGACTGTTCATCCATTGCACGCATAACCTGAAGGGTAATGTAACGAGAATACTTGAGCCAATATTCGTTATCTCTGCGCCACTGCGCATCCTCACGCCAGCGTGAAGGTGTTGGAGACTGATGTGCCTCCAGGAATTCAATTGCCCTGCTCATTGTCTATGTAATCGTTAAAACCATCCAAATCATATACGCCGTTGTCCAGCAAATAGTTTCTTACGCGCTCCAGTTTTGCCAATTCTTCAAGAGTATGGCTACGCTCTTCCATCTTTGCGGTAAGTTTTATAGCACCACCCGTAACAAGATATACACCAGGTTCTATCTTGATGGCATAGATTCTAAGCCAAGATTGATGCCGGTAACCACCAGAACCATATGCCTTTTCACGGCCTAACGTCATTTCTGAAAATCGGCTATTCTCCAGGTGTTTGAAAAGGATATCCAAATTCGCATCTGGGGATATATCCATCATCACACACTCCAACCTCTTTGCCTCATCCATAGTTTCCATTACGGCCTCATAAACATCCGTGATATGAAAGTATGATGATAGATCTGCGAGGTTTGCCTGAAAGAAAGACCGCAGCCAACTCATGTCGTACCAACTGGAGAACAATTGATCAAAACAATTACTCTCCTCTCCTGCATATCTCACAGCCCATAGCCGCCTGTCATCAAGTATCTTATCAAACGTCATAATACTCTTTTTTGCAAAGATAAGAACAATATCAGTATTGTACAATATTTATATTGTTATATACGCAATAAAAAGGCACAGACTGACAGAAATGTTTCAGTATAGTTTCAGTAAAATAGTCGTTTGGCTATATATCTGGCTGATTGTCAATTATTTTTGCCACAAACTTAGTGGTCTCATCCGAGGCACAACAAGACTTTGTAAGCTGCTGATTATAAAGCATTTTACAAAGTCCATTGTCTTTTATACACCAAATTTGGTCACTTTTGGTCACCTCTTTCTGGATGAAGAACCGGGAGACCGATAAACAGGAATTTACTTGATGCCTTTCTTCTGAGAAAATAACCATTGGAGTCTTTCGGCTGAGCAAGCATTGTCGCAGGCTCGGCCATGTGTCATTCCTTCGAATTCCTCAAATACTACATTTCCTCCGGCATTTTTGATTTGCAGGGCGAAACTCTTGAGCGCTTCATAACTGCGCTCTTCCGTTCCTGCCGTAATATATAGAGGAAGATAGGTGTATAGTGACGGTGTGGCAAATTGGGCCTGCCCGGATGAGACGATGCCAGCGGTGAAAAGCTTCGGGTACTCCTTGAGCATTCTCCATGCGCCCATAGCCCCCATCGATGTGCCGCAGATATAGACTCGGCTCTCATCGATATCCTTCTCCTTCATGAAGTAATCAAGCAGTTCCTTGGCCTTTACATAATAGCCAGCAGTGCTTCCTCTGCTGTCCCATTCATGATCGGTCGGGCACTGCGGCACAAGGAAATACGCAGGGATCTTATTATCCTTGATGTATTTCTCAATATTGCCTGCGGACACCTGCGTCATCTGCTTTTTGTTGTCCGTTCCGCTGCCGCTGTTGCTGTGCAGGTAGATGATAAGGGCTGGCTTGTCATTTGTGCCGATGAGGTTTTCAATCACTTGATAAGGGATGTCCGGAACTGCAGATGGCACCTCCGGTTGCTTCGCAGTGCTGCATCCGGTAAGAAGACTGAGGAGTAGTATGAAGAAAGTTTTCATATATTGATCAAACAAATTACGATTTATCTAACTCTCAAAGGTAATCATTTTCTTCAGACCCCCTTCAACTAGATAGATAAATTGTTCGGGCGCTGCAGGTGTTCCGGGACTGAAGTGTGCGCTTCACCGACAATTTTATTAATTTTGCCATCACGAACCTTTTTACTGTTTAGTCATGAACAAAATCCGTCTTATGCAGGAAGCTTCGCGTTGTCTGATATGTGAGGACGCACCCTGCACCCGCGCCTGCAAAGCCGGCGACCCGGCCCGTGCCGTGAGGGCCATTCTTTTCAGGAACGAGGCCAATTCCGGCAACTGGTTTGCACCCTGCAGCGAGGAAGACCTTATGGCTGCCGAGAAGGCCTGTATCCATTATGACCGCCCCGTCCGCCTGCGCGACCTCGCCCACGCCCTGCCGGATCCGGTATGCGAAGAAGGTCTCCCCTCACTGGAGATCGACTTCTGCGGGCTGCACTGCGAGAATCCGTTTTTCCTGGCTTCATCGGCCATCTGCACCAACTATGATATGGTGGCGGCAGCCCTGAAATCCGGCTGGGCAGGAGTTTACTACAAGACAATCTGCCTGGAAGACATCAACGAAGTCTCCCCTCGTTTCGACGCCGTGAAGCGGGCCGACGGGAGTTTTACCGGCTTCCGCAACATGGAGCAGTTGTCGGAGAACTCCGCCGTGGAGGATTTCGCCATCCTGTCGCGTCTCAAGAAGGATTTCCCGGGCAAGATCATCATAGCCTCAATAATGGGGCAGAACGAGGATGAATGGACCAGGCTGGCAAAGATGGCCGAGGAGGCAGGAGTCGACGCGGTAGAGCTGAATTTCTCCTGCCCGCAGATGCGCTACGCCGGTATGGGCAGCGACGTTGGCCAGAATCCGGAACTTGTCACCTACTACACCGCATTCGTCAAGCGCGCCGTCAAGATTCCGGTAATCGCCAAGATGACACCGAATATCGGGTCTATGACCCCGGTTGCACTGGCCGCGCATTTCGCAGGAGCCGACGGGATCTCCGCCATCAACACCATCAAGTCCGTAACCATGGGCGGAGAGGTCTCCGACCGCAAGATGATCTCCGGTTATTCAGGGACGGCAATCAAGCCCATAGCACTGCGCTTCATCCTTGAAATCGCGCAGAATCCCATACTGAAGGGAGCCCAGCTTTCCGGCATCGGCGGGATCTACACGTGGCGGGATGCGCTCCAATTCATCCAGCTGGGCTGTCAGAATGTCCAGCTGTGCACCGCCGTGATGGAATACGGCTACAGGATAGTCGATGACCTGATCCTGGGCCTGAGGACCTATATGGCAGGACGGGGGATCGACAAGCTGGAGGAGCTGGTAGGCGAATGCGTCTCCAGTTTCATCCTCCCTTCGGAGGCGGACCGCGATACGGTGGTCTATCCCGTCATCGACCGCGACATGTGTATAGGCTGCGGGCGCTGTTATGTTTCGTGCAGGGACGGAGGGCACCAGGCCATCGCTTTCGGCGAGGACCGAAAACCCCGCCTCCTGGGAGCCAAGTGCGTAGGCTGTCACCTCTGCCGCCTGATCTGCCCGACAGGAGCGATCGGCGTGTCCAAACGGGTAGCCAAGCCTAATCGTTGTAGATAATCTTCTCTATCTTATAGCGGGTAGAGAGAGTGCCGGAATCGTAATGACCGTTCACGCTGTTTCCGAGCAGGGGGTCGTGGATACGGTTCTGGGGCAGGCCACTGCGCAGAACTTTCAGACGCGGCGTGCCGTCCCTTCCTTCTTTCTCCCAATAGATTATCGTGAAATCGTGGTCAACAGAGCTTTCGTTGGTCATTTTGAGCTCCAGGTACCAGTCCTTGTCGCCCGGCACGGGATAGTGACGTTCGAACTTGCATCCCTGAAGGAACTTGTTCACTATGTCAGCATCGCATTCGTCGATAATATCGGGAGCCACCGGATTAACCGGCTGCGAATAAGACTGCGAGTAAGTCCCTACTGTGGAGTGGGCGCTGGAGCGGCTGTCTTCCAGGGCGTCTAGGGCGCTGAACAGGAAGGACGTTATGATTCCCGTGGCAAGGCTGAGGGTGCTATTGCCGCTGCTCGAAACGGGACTCGCCGCGCTGACTGCGCGTGCGGCAGGAGTAATTCTTGTATAGTTGCCACTGGGTCTGGAGGTGGTCACCTTTTGCCCGCTCATTTCTTCCAACTGGCCAAGCGCGGTTTTTGCGTGAGTGCCGGTGTCGAATTTGGATGACTGCGCTACGGCCACAAGGCTCAGGCCGGCGAAGCATATGATTGCTATTATCTTTTTCATCGCTGTATCAAGTCAAGGTCTTTGAGTGATGGCCCGGAATACCCTTCAGCAGCAGGATTCTCGAAACTGAAAGTCTTTCCTTCCGGAGTAGTGAACGTAATGCTGCGGAGTGCAAGCAAATCGTTATGTATGAAGTACTTGGCCGACTTTAACGCATCGGCCGCAAAGTTATTGAATTCCTCCTTGAACAAAGGGGCATCCGCCCTGGGGACCCGGATTCTGTATGTATCCTGAAGGATCTTGTCCACAGAGAAAAGGAAGCACTCGCTATCGGCGTCGTAGCGGCTGAGGATCAGATGTGCGTCGTTTCCGATAATGGCCGCAGCGAAAGCTTTCTCGGCGGCGGGTAGCAGCGATGCTACGTATCCCGCAGTCCTGGAAGGATCCTTCTTTCTGGCCTCGAATTCCGCGGTGGATTCGAATTCTCCCTTTGTCCAGAGTTTATAGCGGTTCCAGGTGAAGACGGAGAACGATTTCTGGGGATAGAACATTACCAGCATGTCGAACATGTCCGCATTCTCCATGTACGGGAGGAGTTCGTTTCCTTTGTGGTTGAGGAGCGCACGCCCCTTCCCGCGCCCTGCGATAATGGCGAAGGGCAGGCGCAGGGAGCCGCTCACGGAAGGGCTGAAACTGTATGGTGACAGCCCGTCATAATCTTCCGGGAGTATCTGTTTGCCGCCGCTTTCCCTCATCCCCCACTTGCCGCCTGGTTTACGGTAGCACCAGCTATCCGGGGCCTTGGGCCAGTAAGACAGTCCGCTGTAGACGGGAGGGACTGCTTCGACGCCGTTGTCACCAAGTACGCCCCAGAGGCCTTTCTTGCTCACGTAGAACCAGTTGGCCGAAGCCCATTTCCCTCCCCACTGTCGGAGAGGAGAGGTAAGGTAGAGCGTGTCGTACTGGATGGGGACCACCACGCGGGCATCCGAAGATACTGCACCCCACTTGCCTCCGGTTTTGACGGCGGCGACTTCGTTGTTACGGCTGTACAGGACCGTGTTGTCGTAATGATCCGGGGTGCCGGGGAGATGTTTTCCGCTTTCGTCTATCCAGCTGTAGTAGCCGTCTTTGCCGCGGGCCAGCAATTGTGCCTTGGCACCGTTGGCATGCCCGAAAGGTATGGCCTCGCAGTTGTATCCTTTCAGGGTCTGTTTCCATTTCCCATCCACAAGGCAGATGGCTGAATACTTCGACCCCTTATTGTAGATTACCAGTCCTTTGGAGAGGAACCACATCCTGTCGCACCTGACTGGGCCGTAGGCAAGGGTGGCGATATAGTTCTTGTCCGATTTCCTGATCCGGGCTATCCCGCACCAGATTTCGGGAGAGAGGGCCGGCCCGGCCACGTTTTTCGACACCACCGTCCATCCTTCCACCTTGGGGAGGGTGTTGCCCTCGCATAGCTTCTTGAAATCGGCGTTCCCGCTTATGATCACATCCTGCCCGGACAAGGCAGGGCTGCCGAGAAGCAGAAGAGCTACGATTAAAACCAGATTACGCATAGGAAGCTAAAAAACGAGGTGCATATCCATGCCTGCGGCCCAGCGGCGAAGGCCCGTGCCGTCCGGCGACAAGTCTAACAATCCATAGGAGACTGTAAGGTTCATAGCGAATGCCTTGAGCCCTATTCCGGCTCCGGCTTTGAGATAGACATTGAACTGCTTCATGCCGAAATCCTTGATGCTGTCCATATCCACGTTCACACCTTTTTCGTCCTTGGCAGGCCAGTTGACATTACCGTTGCTAATCTTTGCTGAAAGGCAGTAGTCGAACACCGGCCCGACGCTATAGTTGAAGATCCCTAGGTTTTTGATAAACGTAACCGGGACCTGCAGATGCTGTTCCTTGATGTCCGCATCGGAGTTCATCAAGGCTATAGGATCCAGCAGGTAATCATCCCACGTGGCACCCGGAGCGCCGAACATGAGGTCGAATTTGTAGTTCAGCCCCATACACACCATGCTCGACATGCTCACGGGGATTCCGTAAATAATGCCAGCATAGGGACCCATGCCGAAGCCGCTGGCCCTGTATCCTTCAGGAGCCTCACGGCTCATGAATTCGAAGTTCATGCCGAAATCGAAGCCGAGCTGGGCGGAAGCCCTTGTGACGGAAAAGGACAGGAATGCAAAAAGAATGATCAGTATCTTTTTCATACGCGTACATGTTTTTCGCAAAGGTAACCCATCGCAGCAACTTTCTTGTGGTGAAATCCACCACAAAACACAATAACAGCCCGCAGGTTGATCTGCGGGCTGTTTTTCTATTGAGTGCAAGCATTAATTCTTGACGGGACGCACGGAAAGTCCGGTTGAACGATCAATGAGGGCTTTGTCATTACCGCCAGAATAGAAGTCTACGGCATTTGCCATTCCTTCTGCCGATGCGAGCGTAGATGTCCAGTAGCTTCCGTAGGTACCTTTCTTGCCCAGGCTGCTCTGGAAGACGCCTGAAGCGGGAAGGAAGATGCTCTTGCCGTTCGGGCCTGTCACCAGCATTCCATTGATGCCATTCCGCTGCGTCCATGTCCACGTGCAAGACTCACGCAGTTCTTTCCACTCTGCAAAAGTAGCCATTCGCCAGCCATTGCCAAGATTCGCACTTGCAGCATCATCTTCTGCCTCCAGCACAGTTTTCTTATCGCCACCCAGTTTGGTCTCATACTTGGAATACAGTGTTATTTCGCTGTACTTAACCGGCCCGAACTTATAGTTGGACGTCGTATACTTTGTTTTTGTTTCTGTCTCGCCCCAGGCGTAATAGTTGCCGTAATCCTCCGGCTTCGAAGCACCGACGTTCATGGAACCCCACTTCAATCCGCTCGACAAGCCCAGATCCACAGCTTCAATTCCTGTCTCACTGCCGCCTCCGCTTCCTGCGGCCACTATGGACACCTTGCAGGTGGCCGTCACCTGGGGATTACTCACGCTTGTAGCCGTGATCGTTGCCTCACAAACACCATAGCCTGTAACCTTGCCGCCATTGACATATGCATTATAAGGATCCGTAGTGGTCCATATTATACTCTTGTCGTGAGCGTTTTCGGGCAGGATCGTAGCAGTGATCTGTGCAGACTGGCCGACCTCGAGCTTAAGAGTGGTCTTGTCAAGCGTTATCGACTGAACCTGTACATTCCCGGATCCGCCGGTCACGGTAACCTCACAGGTGGCGGACTTGCCACCGGCAGTTGCTGTAACAGTCGTCTTGCCTGCAGAAAGGCCCTGCACTTTGGCCTGTTTCTCGTTAATGGATCCGACGACGGCAATCTTCTCGTTATCGATCTTCCACACGACTTCCGCCTTGGCATTGGAAGGAGTGACTACTGCCGTCAATATCTTTTCTTCGTCTATGGCAAGGCTTACCGGTGAAGGATCGATGGAAAGGCTTTCAATGGTCACGGAACCTCCGGAAGTGACGGTCACCTTGCATTCAGCCTTTGCAACGCCGGCGAGTGCGCGGACGATGGTAGTGCCCGGATTCTTTCCGGTGACTCTTCCGCCCTTGTAGAAGACGCCATTTACAGTTGCATCCTGGGGTATGACAAGAGCTATATCGGTATTGTCGCTCTCCCAGACAACGGTTTTTTCAGTGGCGTTTTCAGGTAGAAGTTTCACGACTTCAAGCTGCTCGCTCAGCCCGGTTACAACGGTAATCTCCGTTTTATTGAGCTGTATTTCCGTTACCTCTATCTTGTCACCTCCACCTACTTCGCCGCCCTGCGCCTTTTGGACTACAACACGGCACCCTGCCAGTTGATTACCGGCCTTGACAGTAATGGAAGCGATACCCTCCTTTTTTGCAATCGCCACACCGTCCGTTATGGAGACTGTTTCTTCGTCACTGGAGGACCACTCCAACTTGTCCGTGGTATTCGCCGGCTCTACAGTCACAGGAAGGGTTTTTGTTTCTCCCACTGTCATCATGAAAGTAGGCTCATCGAAAATGATGGATGTGCAGGGGATTTCCTCATTCAGCGCTTTTTCAAGCTCGTCACACGCCGGAACGGCGAGCAGAGCAATTGCCGCAATGGCAGAAAAGAATTTCTTGGTCATATTGTCGATTATGGTTGTTTCCAGCCACGAATATCGGCAAAATGAGCTTTGGTGTTATAGTACAAAAGCACTATTTTACACTATCCCGAGTTCATTTGCAACGCGCAGCATCTCTGCATTACTGCGCACGTCCATCTTCAGATAGATGTTCTGCTTGTGGTTCTTGATGGTGTATATGCTCACATGGAGGCGCTCAGCGATGCCGGCGACGGAAAGGCCCTCGGCACTCAGGCGTATCACCTCTATCTCCCGCGCAGTGAGGCCAAGTTCCTTCACGCGGCGGGAGCGTTCCTCCTCAAGGTTGGTAATGTAGGAGGCGATCTCATCGGCCATGCTGCCGTCATCTTCTCCGAGGAGTTCATGGCAGCGGGCGCGTATCGTGGCGTAGTCCGGTGCGGGAGAATCCGCCGGCCGGGGACTTGCGAGGTCCTTTGAAATCAGCCGCAGAAGCTGCTCCTTGCCGCGGTCCGATGCAACTATTCCCCGAATATAAGCCTGGGAGACGACTATCATTATTACTAAAGTGATAGCAAGGATGATGAGTGCGATCATCACGATTCGCATCCTTGAGATGCGGGCTTCCTTGAGGGAGCTTTCGTAGCGGGTTTCCATTTCCTGCAAGCGCTCATCAGCCTTCTGCTGCATGTAATACTCCATGGCATACACATACTGCTGATGAGCCGTGGCCGCACCTTCCACGTCTCCGGCCTGCGCATAGAGCATCACCAGGTTGTTCCAGCACTGGCTCTGCATCAGGAAATCCTCTTTGCCTAAACTTTCGAGAACACTCTTGCAGCATGCTATGCCATCTTGCCAGGCTCCTCCCTGGCGATACCAGCGCATCCAGTAGGGCAGGGCTTTTGAGACGAAAGCCGAGTCCTTCGACACGGCAACGGCACGGTCGATACACCGGCCCGCCTCAGCATATATCTTTGTGTCTATAGGGCTTCTGAAACGATTCAGTCCGATATAAGCCTGGCTCATCTGAAGAAGGATATCCGCCTGAAGGGAGGGACTGCCGGAAGCGAGGGACATGGCTTCCTGAAGTGTTTCCAGGGCCTCGGCGTCCTGGGCCTCGCCCTGGGTGATGGCTCCGCATAACTGAAGCCGGCCCTTTTGAAGAAGAGCGGTAGCTATAAGAGTGTCTGTTCCGGCATCTCGGGCAAGACGTTCCGCCTCAACGGCGTGTTCCCACCCCTGGGCATCGCGCCAAGTCATTATGTCGATAGAAGCCAGATGACTCAGCACCAAGGATTTGGCGCCATCATCCAGATTATTGGAAGACAATGCCTTGATGGCATAATCCGTCGCGGATTCCCACTGCTTGAGAGCGGCGAAGTGTCGGCTCTCCGAAAGCAGGGATTGCCAGGACTCTTCATTCGAAGCAGTACCGCCACAGGAGGCAGCCGACATTGCAAGCCCCCATGCAAGAATTAGCAGTAACCCTTTACGAAGGATCATTCTATTTCTTTTCCAGTACGAAGGTGTCCCTGTTGATCTTGATGGTAAGCGCGGTCTTGGTCAGCACGACGTTCTTCCACCTGGAAATGTACCAATCAGAACCTTCGGCAGTATCACTTTCTACGCCGCTTTCGATGATGGACTGAGGAGTCACATACCATTGGACCGCTTCCATGGTTTCCTCATTGTACTCATAATAAACGTTCCCACTGAGTGAATAATCGGGATTCATCTTCTGGTAGTATGATGCATACTGTTCCTTGGGGGTGAGGGTGAGGACCCCGTCGGCATAAGCCCATGTGCCCTTTTCTTTGTTGCCCACGGTCTTGAGGCCCTGCACTTCATCATATGTGGTGCCTGCCGTCTGGTGGGTATGCCAAGTGGTTTACTCCTTTCCATTAATCTGGATCCGCCACCTCTGTGGATAGCCCTGGGCGAAATCATGCTCTACGGCACCTTCCCATGTGCCTTGGAGGTTTGCCTCGGTTACTTCGATGGTATCATCGTCATCGTCGTCTGATTTGTTCCCTTCGCAGGATACGGCCATCAGCGCGAGGGCGGCCGTCAAAATTGCAAGAATTCTTTTCATAAGATATCTGTTTGATTCACAAAGTTAAAAATTATTCTTGCTAAAGCAATCACGGTCAGCGGGTGGTAACTAGCTCAGCCTCAACGGCACTGGCAACGCATTCCACGATCGTGTCCAGGCCGAATTTGGCCTTGATGCGCTCCTTATAGCTGTCGACAGTAGTTGTCGCCACTCCCATCGCGGCCGCTATCTGGGCGTTGCTGTAGCCGGACGTAACTAACTGCAACACTTCCAGTTCCTTCGGCGAAAGATTCTGCGGACGCCGCGCCTGCACCTTCTCTTCCCCTCCGAACAGCCTGGTTATCTCCTTCACTGGCAGGGTATCGCCGAAGAACACGCAGTCACCGGCGAAAGCCTTCACTATGGCATCTGCAATCTCCCCCGGCGCGGAATCCTTGGCAAGATAGCCACGTGCACCATAAGTTATTGACTGTATGATGTATGCGGGCGTTTTGTAGTGCGACAGAACCAGCGCCGCCACGTGCGGGAACGCTTCACGCAGGATGCCCAGCAGGGTAAGGCCGTCGGTCTGTTGTTCCAGGGTAATGTCCACCACGGCCACATCCACCTCTGGATGTGCGTTCAGATAGGCTACGGCGGAGCCGGAAGTCAGAACATGCGCGGCCAGCCCCACGTCGGAGCGGCCCTCCAGGGCCATCTTCAGCCCCATGGCAAATACGGTGGAATCCTCAACAAGCAGTACGTTTATCATGACAGGTGTATGGTTACTTCGCATCCTCCTTCGGGGAGGTTCCGGGCAGACAGGCTGCTGCCGAGTTTATCGAGCAGTTCCCGCGTTATCATCAGCCCCAGATGCCCCGGGCGGGACAGGGTACGCAGCATCTCCGGATCCATCCCCGGCCCCCGGTCGCTGATGACTATCCTTTCGGGAGATGCCTCCAGCCGCACCGAGCCCTCTTCGGGCGAGAAGCGGACGGCGTTGTCCAGCAGGTTGCGGATGCATGTGGCGAGCATGTTGGGATCGGTGGTTATGGTGAGCCCTTCCGGCACGGTGACGGCCACTTTCATCGTGCCAACGGCTTCGCGGACGACGTCTTCCAGGAACACCTCCCGCATCACCGGGCGCAGCACCCCCTTCTGGCTCACGGACCACATGAGCAGGTTCTCCAGCAGGGCGGATGTCTGCTCTGCCGCAGCGTCGATCGCCTTAATCCCTTCGCGGAGCTTGCTTTCCGGGGCATCCTCCAGCGAAGAAGCCAGTGTCCGTATCCCGGAAACGGGGTTGCGCAGGTCGTGAGAGATGATGCCGAAGAAGCGGTTGCGGGTGTCCAGCTCTTCCTGCAGCACCAGCGCCCGCTGACGGTTTTCCCGATAGCGGATGAACAGCCAGGCGGCCCCGCCGAGCAGCAACAGGTACAGGAGGATGAACGGCCAGCGGAGCAGCAGCGGAGGGCGGATGCGGACTACGCTTTTCTCGATCGTGGCATCGTCCCAGCGCTCGAAGACGTCCGAGTATTGCGTCTCGAGGATGTACCGGCCGGGCATCAGGTTCTCCGGAAATCCGGTAAAGATCTCGTCAATCCACTCTCCGGAGTTTATCCTGTATCTGTGATGCACCATAGGAGCAAGAGGAAGGTTGGCGCGGGCATCGATGGCGAGCAGGCTGTCAGGATGGAAGACGGCCGCACCATCCACTCCGCCAAAAGCCAGACAGCCATCGGCTAGCTTGCAGGAGACATGCTCTCCGTAAATATCTGAAGGGAAACCAAGGCCTTTGCCAACACGGCCGACGGAACCGTCGGTATCGACGAAGAAAAGCCCGTCCTCCGTGCCGGCCCAGAGCCTGCCACGCGCATCAGCCTCAACGGACTGCACCAGCATACCGTCCAGGAAATGCTGTCCGGATAGGCTCCAGAGGCCTCTTCGCGTCGCTGCCCAGATGGTTCCATCAGGTGAGATGCACAGGTCGGTCACATAATCATCAGGGATGGCAGAGTTGCCTTTATAGTATTTCGTTACAAGACCGGTATTCGCATCAATGACATTCAGGCCGGCCTCCGTGGTGCCATATACCAGATTGCCTGCAGAATCTTCTATCAGCCGGCTGCCCAGACGCGAACTCAGGTAGATGCTTGAATCAATCTGCGGAGTCGGATAACGGAAGGGGCTCAACCAGCGGGCGGGCAAGGCCTTCCCGGCCTTCCGGTCCCATTCGTTCAGGCCCACGCCTTCCCAGGTTACTACCCAGAAGCGTCCGTGGCTGTCTTCCAGGAAATCGGATATCCAGTTTGCGCCGTCATAGCTTTCTGACGACGAAGGCCACTGCTCCCTGGGAGTAGGTCCGGTGAGGCGCTCCTTATGCATACGGCCATTCTTCCAGACTTCCCATCCGGTATTGTTCCAGAGGCCGACATAGACAGTGCCTGAGCTATCTTCATAAAGGCAGGAAACGCGTTTGTCCGCCGTGCCTATCCAAAGTTTGCCAGCGTGGTCTTCCATCAGTGCTGTAACATTGTCCGAAGATACCATACGCACCTGCTGCAGGGCCGGGCACAGGACGGAAAGGCCGTTGTCCCCGCCAACCCAGATATTGCCCTGGCGGTCCTCGAATATGCAGTAGAGTTCATTGGAGGCCGTTTTATATACCGCGGTTTTCTCCGGTTTCTCCGTATCTACAAGGCCGAGGCCGTAAGAGCCGGCGGCCCATAAACGACCCTTGCTGTCTGTGAGAAGCCGCGCGTGGGCTATCGGCAGACGGACGTGTGGGATGAGAGCCCCGTTTTCATAAGTATATAGTATGGAAGTATGGTCATCGAAGAGAAAGAGGGATCCAGCGGTTTCCGCATAACTGCCGGGGCAGAAACCACCGTTTCCGAAGGGGTGGATGACTTCCGGGGCCAGCCTGTCGGCAATGTACTGCATTCGCACCAGGCGCCCTCCCAGCCAAAGATTGCCGTCAGAAGCCTCATATATCTGGAAATAGGGATAATCTCCTTCGTGGTCCCGCTTGTCGTACCAGAAACCGTTTTCCGTTTTTATCCCGTCGGCGAAGCTCATCTTCAGCATCAGGGAATCCCCGACAGTAGCCCACACGTGGCCCTCCTGGTCTGCAAAGAGCGCACGTACCAGGCCGGACGGGCCTTCCTGCACTGTGCCGTCGGGGCATCTCACCGAAAGTCCCTCGGCCGTTCCAATCCACAGCCGGTCCTCGCTGTCCACGGCCAGGGCGTTCACGCGTCCGAACTCCTTCCAGACTTTGAACCGAGTGCCGTCAAAACGGCACAGGCCGTTGCGGGTGCCAATCCACAGGGCGCCGTCGGCATCCTGCGTGACAGCATACACACTGCCGGACGGCAGCCCCTCGGCACTGCCATAATTGACAAACCTGCCTTCCATGGCGCCCAGGCCCCATGAAAGCAGCAGAAGCAATATGGCAAGATATCTTTTCATCCTCTTACAAATATACTCTATTTCGCTGGGAATCCCATTAGTAATCAGCGGTTTGTGGTGGATTTCACCACAAGAGTCTCATCCATACCGAATAACTTTGCAAAAAACACGTTCATTATGAAAAAGATCTTTATCGGAATCCTTTTGATTCTTTCTGCTTTCCTGTTTGCTTCCTGCGAAAAAGAAGGGAACGGTTCCAAAGCCAAGGTCACCTTCCGCAAAGCCAACATCGCCGGTTCCAATATGCTGGCCCTGGCACAAGGCACAGGCAACGCCACAAAGGCCGAAGGCGACATCTCAATCGGCCCCAAGGCCCTTTACACCGTATCCGAGGATGGAACGATGGTACAGGTCTCATATGATATAGATGTAGAAGGCGTCAACGGAGAGGTTGCCGAGACCATAAAGGCCGAACTTATAATCTGCCCCAATTTCATCTTCCCGGTGGGAGAAGGCTGGATATGGCTTGCAAACTGCCACCTGGACGTTAAGGAAGGATGGTCAAACGGCACGATCCCGCAAGGGTCCGCCCGGTCGGCCTTGAGCAAGATAATCAACGGATTCAGTGAAGAGTATCACGAGCGCCACGGCGCACACTACCTGATCCGAAAGAGCGACGGCGCCCTGTTCGAATGGACTCTGGAGGCCGGTGCACCGGACGGAATGGACGACGGCTTCAAGCAGCCCACTTTCCTGAATGGCTGGTTCCACCAGCTGGGCAAAGACCTGTTTGTGAGGGCCGGCGGATGGAATTATGATGGAATCTATCCCGGAGGACTTCCGTCACTTATCCGTCTACAGGACAATGGAAACACGCTGGATGCCGTCAACGTGCTGGGAAACAATATCTCCTGCTGGAAACTCTATCCTGCTGGCGGCAGCTGTCTTGGCGGGACTTTCGGCTATCCGGGCGCTAATGGCGGAATGCAGGGAATCATCGCTCCTCCTTCCTTTGAGCCCGTACTCCTCCAGGTGGAAGCTAGCAAAGAGTCTTTCCTTCTTTCTATAGGCGGAAAGCTGTATTATGCTGATACTTATGAATCCTGCACGGACTTCTACAATCTTAGCGTCTCCGCAAGTTCAGTCTCACTAGGAAACCTCATCTGCACATTTAACGGGAGAGTGGACCCGAACGGGGTTTATATCTCCACAACGGACAAACTCAGCTGGTGGGGCGGAAACGAGTATGACGGTGCTGAGATTCACACTCTGGATCCAAAGGCCGGCACCGTTTCCACCAGAAAGTTGCCCGCCCATTATCCTTCAAATCAAGGTGAGTATGTGGACGGGGTGGCTTATACCATCGACGGCACGGCCGGCTACTGGGAGTGTGACCTTTCCAAGGATGCGGCCGAGTATGTCACGCTTGACTGGAGCAGCGCCTCGGAATATCAGGGAAAGATCGTTCCCGGGACCCTCAAGCTCGAACGCTTCGAAGCGGCTTCGCTTACCCTTCAATTCGTGGCCTATATGACGAACGGCACGCAGCTGAATTTCTACACCTCCGTCGTGGGCGCAGACCGCGGCAAGATCAAAACCAGCATCGGCTCCGATGGCAACGCCGGCATGGTCGTAACCACGATGGTCCGGCTCAATTGACGAATTTTTGGCTTTTTATTGGCAGGTTCGCTTCCGTAAATCAAGAAAATTGAGTATATTCGTACACGGATAGTGAATTACCTGAAATGAAAGCTCTCATCCGTACCGATTTTCTCCTCCCCGGGCAGGTGGCCAAGTACACTGGCAAAGTCCGCGACGTTTATTCCATAGGCAAAGATTATCTGGTGATGGTGGCCACCGACCGCATCTCCGCATTCGATGTGGTGCTGCCGGAAGGCATACCGTTCAAGGGCCAGGTACTCAACCAGATAGCATCCCGTTTCCTCGATGCCACCGCCGACATCATCCCCAACTGGAAGATTGCGGAGGTGGATCCCATGGCCACGATAGGCTGGCGCTGCGAGCCCTTCAAGGTGGAAATGGTCATCCGCGGATACCTCACCGGCCACGCCTGGCGCGAGTACAAGGCGGGCAAGCGCAGCCTCTGCGGGGTTCCTCTCCCGGACGGCATGGTGGAGAACGAGCGTTTCCCCGAGCCCATCATCACCCCCACCACCAAAGCGGATGAGGGCCACGACGAGGATATCTCCAAGGAGGATATCATCGCCCGCGGCATAGTCAGTAAGGATGACTACGAGCAGCTGGAAGCCTACACACGTGCCCTTTTCGCAAGGGGGACCGAGATGGCGGCCGGCAAGGGCCTCATCCTGGTGGACACCAAATATGAGTTCGGCAAGCGCGACGGCCGCATCATCCTCATGGACGAGATCCATACCCCCGACTCATCCCGCTATTTCTACGCCGAGGGCTACGAGGGACGCCTCGCGAAAGGCGAGCACCAGAAGCAGCTCTCCAAGGAATTCGTGCGTGAGTGGCTGATGGCAAACGGATTCCAGGGCCAGGCCGGGCAGAAGGTGCCCGAGATGACGCCTCAGGTCGTGGCCGGCATCACCGACCGCTACATCGAACTCTACGAACACATCACCGGCGTACCCTTCGTCAAGGCAGAGGACCCGGATCCCGCAGCACGCATAGAAAAGAACATCGACGCATTCCTGAAAACCCTATGATAGAACGCTACTCCCGTAAAGTGATGAGGGACATCTGGACCGAGCAGAACAAGTTCCAGGCCTACCTCGAAGTGGAAATCCTCTCCTGCGAAGCATGGAGCAAGCTCGGCGTAATTCCGGAGGAAGACGTGCAGAAGATACGCGCCGCCGCAGGCTTCAGCGTAGACCGCATCAAGGAGATAGAAGAAGTCACCCGCCACGATGTGGTGGCCTTCACCCGCGCGGTCAGCGAAACTCTCGGCCCCGAGCGCAAGTGGGTTCACTATGGCCTCACCTCCACCGACGTGGTGGACACGGCAAACGGCTACCTGCTCAAGCAGGCAGACGAAATCCTCCTGAAAGACCTGCAGGACTTCCTCGCGGTGCTGAAGAAGCGCGCCCTGGAATTCAAGTCCACCCCCTGCATAGGCCGCACCCACGGGATTCATGCCGATATCACTTCCTTCGGCCTCAAATGGGCCCTCTGGCACGAGGAGATGAAACGCAACATCGAGCGTTTCAACTTCGCCCGCAAGGGTGTAGAGGCCGGCAAGATGAGCGGCGCCGTGGGCAACTTCGCCAACATCCCCCCGTTCATCCAGGACTACGTGTGCGAGCATCTCGGCATCGCCTCCGCCGACATCTCCACCCAGGTGCTCCAGCGCGACCGGCACGCCTTCTACATCGCCACCCTGGCGGTCATCGCTTCTACCCTGGAGCAGATGGCCTTCGAGGTACGCAATCTCCAGCGGACCGAGGTCCGCGAGGCTGAGGAGGCCTTCGGCAAGGGGCAGAAAGGCTCGAGTGCCATGCCTCACAAGCGCAATCCCATCAGCAGCGAGAACATCTGCGGCTGCGCCCGCGTGATGCGCGGATACATGTCCGCATCCTGCGAGAACGTGGCCCTCTGGCACGAGAGGGACATCTCCCACTCCTCTACCGAACGCATCATCCTGCCGGATGCCACCGAGCTGCTGGACTACATGCTCTGCCGCTTCAAAGGCATCCTGGAAAACCTTACGGTCTATCCCGAGACCATGCTCGCCAACATCGGCCGCACCCACGGGGTCATCTTCGCCCAGCGCGTGATGAACGCGCTGATAGGCAAGGGCCTAACCCGCGAGCAGGCCTACGACACTGTGCAGCCCATAGCCATGAAGGCTTGGACGGAAGGGCTGGACTACAAGGCCCTGCTGCTGGCGGATGCGGGCGTGATGGCGCAGCTCACTCCGGAGGAACTGGAGGGCTGCTTCACCCTGGATTACTATTTCAAGAACGTTGATTACATATTTAAAAGAACTGGCATACTATGAAGAAGGTAGACGTGGTCCTCGGCCTCCAATGGGGCGATGAGGGCAAAGGCAAAGTGGTCGATGTGCTGACCCCGGATTATAAGGTTATCGCCCGCTTCCAGGGCGGTCCGAATGCAGGCCATTCCCTCGTTTTCGACGGAGACGGCTTCGTGCTCCACACCGTTCCCTCCGGCATCTTCCGTCCGGATTCGGTGAATATCATAGGCAACGGAGTGGTGGTGGACCCTGTCATCCTGCAGGATGAAATAGAGGCCATCGAGGCCAAAGGCATAGACATCACCGGCAAGCTTCTCATTTCCAAAAAGGCCCACCTCATCCTTCCCACCCACAGGATGCTGGATGCCGCCAGCGAGGCGGCCAAGGGCAAGGGGAAGATTGGCTCCACCCTCAAGGGCATAGGCCCCACCTATATGGACAAGACCGGGCGCAACGGCCTCCGCGTTGGAGACACCCTCTCGCCCGAGTTCATCCAGCGCTATGAGGCGCTGAAATACAAGCACTTCGGCCTTCTCTCCCAGTATAAGTTCCCCTTCGACATCACCGACTACGAAGTGAAGTGGTTCCAGGCGGTGGAGAAGATGAAGAGGTTCACCTTCATCGACAGCGAATTCACAGTAAACCGCTACCTGGACAACGACGTCCCCGTGCTGGCGGAAGGAGCACAGGGCTCGATGCTGGACATCGACTTCGGCACCTATCCCTTCGTAACCTCGTCCAACACCATGAGTGCCGGCGTCTGCACCGGACTGGGAGTGGCTCCCAGCCGGGTAGGCAAGGTGATGGGCATCTTCAAGGCCTACTGCACCCGCGTGGGCAGCGGCCCTTTCCCCACCGAACTGTTCGATGCCACCGGAGAGCGTCTGCGCCAGATCGGACGCGAGTACGGCGCCACCACCGGTCGTCCTCGCCGCTGCGGCTGGCTGGACCTCGTGGCCCTGAAGTATGCCGTGATGATGAACGGGGTCACCGAACTGATAATGATGAAGGCAGATGTGATGAACGGCTTCGACACGGTGAAGGTCGCAACCGCTTATCAGATTGACGGACAGACCGTTACCGACTTCCCGTTCGAATGCCCCAACGATGTGACTCCCGTCTACACCGAGTTCCCCGGCTGGAAAGAAGACATCACTAAGGTCCGCCGCTACGAGGACTTCCCCGAGGCGTTCAAGAACTACGTGGCTTTCATTGAGAAAGAGACCGGGTGCCCCATCCGCATCATCTCCGTCGGCCCCGACCGTTCGGAGATTGTTATCCGCTGAAAAAGCAAGCTAGTTATTTTACGTCAGCTTCCAAATAATCAATAATAAACATATTCCACCGCATCGTATGCAAAAACTATTTCTTCGAGGCGGGAACGGGCTTCGGGAGTCCAGTCGCCCTTGAGGCGGATGTTCATGATGGCGTGGCAGGCCAGCTTGGCCATGATGGGCCTCAGCACAGACTCCCAATCGGAGGAGGCGTCTAGGTCAAAGGCAATTTCCTGCACGCCGGTGGCAACGGCAGCACCGAGGGTGGCGAGATCGTTACTATAGACTCTGGTGCGTTCGGAAGGCTGCTCGGAGAGCGGTGGCACTATGGCGCTGCCGCCCGGGCGATACTTCCAGGGCCTGCGGCCTATCTCTATATACTCCGAATGCATGGCGGGGGGATTGCCGTATCCCGCAGGCTTCAGGAACTTCTTATGCGGATCGAAGCACACGTCCAGATGGTCCACCTTAGAATAGAGGTTTCCCATAATCTTTCCGTCCGGGCCCACCACGCAGGAGCATCCTCCGATATCGGAGTTCCTGCCCATGGAAACGGATGCGCGCACAAGGTACGCACCTGTGTTGTAGGCACAGAACTGGTCGATAATGTCCAGCACGTGATGGGGATCGCTGCGCTGATGCGAAGCGCCGATGATCACATCCGGCTTCCAGCGGGCGATGTTGGAGTAGTTCTCGTAGAAATAGAAGTCGTAGCAGATCAGGAACATGTAGCGAACACCCTCTATATCAAGCAAGTACGGCTCGTTCCACTGTTCGGTATAGCTCTTGTCCAGCCCGTACTTCTGCCACTCGCCGGCGGTGAGGTGCTCCTTGTAATACTTCCCGAGAAGGGAGCCGTCCCGGCCATAGACGAAGATGGCATTGCGGGGCACATCCCAGGATGTGTCTATCGCCCCGCAGAACACCAGGGTGCTGCAGCGGCGGGCAGTCTCCTGGCAGGCCTCAAGCAGCTGGGGGCCATACTTGTGAACTGTCTCCAGGAAGCCGGGGGCGCTGGTCTTTCCAGGCACCTCGCTGAATTCCGGCAGCACAACGATATCCAGGCTGGGGTCGCAGTCGCGGAGTTCCCGCAGTGTCCATTCATAACTGGCATCCAGCCCGGCCTCGTCCATGGCGAACAGGGGTTGGATGACGCGGGCCTTCATCTGGCCTTCGCTTTTCCCGTTGTTCTGGCACGAGCAGCAGGCCAGCAGCAGCAAGGCTGGCAGCAGAAATCTTCTCATAACTACTTCTTTTTGAATAGTTTATCTATAACTATGGCAATGGCGCCGTCGCCGGTTACATTGCAGCCGGGGCCATAGCCGTCCAGGGCCAGGTAAAGGGTCATAACGAGGGCTGTCTGGTCCGGAGTGAATCCCATGATGGATTCCAGCAGGCCCACCGAAGCCATCAGCACGCCGCCCATCACGCCCGGGGCCGCGACCGCAGCTATCCCCTGCATCAGCACGAAGTTCACATACACCGCAAAGGGCACCGGCACCCCGAATATGTAGGCCACCGCTATCGCGGATACCGCCAGTTTGATGGTGGATCCGCACATGTGCACGGTGGAGCAAAGGGGGATGGTGAAATCCACTATATCATCCTCCAGCCCGTTCTTCTTCGCGCACGAGGCGGTGACCGGGATGGCGGCGGAGGATGAGCAGATGGAGAATGCGGTCAGGTAGGCCGGAATCATGTTCCAAAGGCACTTGAAGGGGTTCTTCCCGGCTATCGCGCCGGCGATGCAGTACTGGATCACCAGCCATATCAGCGTCAGCACCACCCCGGTGAGGATTATCTTGGCACCTGAACCCAGCACCACTGAAATCACGCCCTTCGCGCTCATCTCGCACATCATCGTGAAGATGTACCAGGGCAGGAGGGGGATGATGGCCTTTTCGATGGTGAGCTTGATGATTTCCCCGAACTCATCGAAGCCCCTCTTGAGGGCGCCCGAGCCGATGAAAATCATTCCCACGCCCAGCATGAACGAGAACACGAGGGCGGTCATTATGTCGCAGAGCGGAGGGATCTTGAGGTCGAAATACGGCAGGAATTCCTTCGCGGACATAGTCTCGGCCGAAAGCTCCCCGGCCTGCAGGTAATGCGGCATCAGGTTAGATCCGCACACATGGGCGAAGAAACCAGAGCAGATGGTGGAGAGATAGGCAATCGCCAGCACCGCCAGCAGCATCTTGCCCGCTCCCTTGCCCACATTGGCTATGGCCGGAGTCACCAGGCCCAGCACCAGCAGGGGCACGATGAACTTCAGCAGCTGCGCGAAAAGGGTATTGAAGGTCTTGAAGATGCGCACCAGCACATCGGGCGCTATCAGCCCCAGCAGGGCTCCGGCCGCAATCGCCGCCAGCACCTTCACGAACAGACCGGGTTTGAGTTTTTTCATAATAATCCTTTATTATAGAGTTCCAGCACCAACTCCCCAAAGAGGGTGTTGGCCTAGGCGAACCCATGCTTGAGCCATTTGGTCAAACTATTTGCAAAGCATTATGTCGAGGATCATCCGGTCGGCGGCCTTCATGCCGGCAGACCCGATGGCCCCGAGGTTCTGTATGGTTTTTTCTATATCGTCGTCGATGATGCCGTCGGTGGAGGGGATGCAGGTGTCACGCATCGCGAGCACGGCCGACTGCACCGCGCAGGACACGCCGGAGGCGACCTTCATCGCACAGCCGACCTTGGCCCCGTCGCACACCATGCCGGTGATGTTTCCGGTCATGTTCTTGATGGCCGCGCAGACCTGTTCGTATCCTCCGCCCTGCAGCCAGACTATGCCGCAGGCGGATCCGGTGGAGGCCACCACGCAGCCGCAGAGGGCGGAAAGTTTGCCGAGGTAGCTCTTGATGTGGATGGCCACGAGGTTACTCAGGATGAGCGCCCGCGCCAGGCGTTCGTCGTCCACCTTGTAGCGCATTGCATAGGCGATTACTGGCATGCTGACCGTGATGCCCTGGTTGCCGCTGCCGCTGTTGCTCATCGCGGGCAGGGTGGATCCCGCCATGCGGGCGTCCGATGCCGCCGCGGTCATGCCCATGGCGTACGACATGAAGTCGTCCCCGAACACCTCCGCCTGGTTCTCGCGTATGGCCTTGCCCACCTTGAGGCCGTAATCCCCCCTGAGGCCTTCCTGGGCCAGGGCGAGGTTCAGCTTGCGGTCGTCCAGGATGAAGGCTATCTTCTCGTAGGGCACGCTCTCTGCGAATTCCAGAATCTCGCGTATGGTGAGGCCGTCGTCATCCGCAGCGCGCTCGACGGCTGCCGCTCCGGATTCGGAACACATGAGGATACGGTCCGCGAAGCTGGTTTCCACTATGCGGTCGTGGTCATCTTCGATAACCGCGTAGGCATGAGGATCCACCTCAGCGCTGGCCTCGGCCCTGCCATCCACCGACACCGTGGCCTTAACATAGAGCAGGCGTTCCGTCGGGGCTACGCTGATGTGCACCCGCCCGCCGGCTACGAGCTCCTTGGCGCGGGCCACCGCCGCCCCGTCCAGACCCGCAAGCACCTCGAGCCCGCGGGCAGAATCCCCGCAGACGGCACCCAGGGCCGCCGCCACGGGCAATCCCACCATCCCGGTGCCGGGAATGCCAACTCCCATCCCGTTCTTGAGTATGTTTCCGCTGACGGCAACGTCGATGCTGAAAGCAGCGCCGAGCCTCCACCCTTCGGGGCAGATGCATGGGCAGTTGTCGGTGATTATTTCCACCGCCTTGGCAACGGCCAGGGCCACTGCGATGGGCTCGGTGCAGCCCAGGGCGGGCTTTACCTCCCGGTGGATTATGTCGATGATTTGCGACTGACGGTCTTTCATATTAACAAAGATAATCATAACTTTGTAGAAATGAAAAAGACGCTGATGATTCTGGTTGCCGGCCTGTTCTTCTGCCAGTGCGGAAGGGCGCAGGAGTATGTGTCCTGCCGGCCTGCGCCGGAGGATCGCTGCTTCCGCTCGGAGGCCGTGGAACGCACCATCGACGAGGTCTGCGCCAAGCTCGGCCCCGGCAAGCTGGCCTGGATGTTCGCCAACTGCTTCCCCAACACCCTCGACACCACCGTGGAATACGACGAGTCCGCCGGCGACACGTTCGTGATTACCGGCGACATTCATGCCATGTGGCTCAGGGATTCGGGCGCGCAGGTCTGGCCCTATCTCCGCCTGGCCGGCGAGGATGAGCATCTGCGGAAGATGATAGCGGGCGTGCTGATGCGGCAGTTCCGCTGCCTGGCGCTGGACCCTTATGCGAATGCGTTCAACAAGGGCCCGACCGGCAGCGAGTGGGAAAGCGACCATACCGACATGAACCCCTGGCTGCACGAGCGCAAGTGGGAGCTGGATTCCCCCTGCTACGTGCTGCGCCTGGCCTACGGCTATTGGAAGGCCACCGGGGATACATCCGTCTTCGGGAAGGAGTGGATGGAGGCAGTGAAGATCGTGCTCCGTACCTTCCGCGAGCAGCAGCGCTATGACGGCCCCGGCCCCTACCGCTTCGCCCGCCGTACCGAGAGAGCCTTCGATACCAAGGGATGGGACGGCCGCGGTGCTCCCGTGAAGCCCTGCGGGCTGATAGCATCCTCTTTCCGCCCTTCGGACGATGCCACGGTGTTCGAGTTCCTGGTGCCATCCAACTTCTTCGCTGTAAGCGCATTGCGATGGGCGGCGGAGATTCTTTCGACGGTGGATTGCGGCTCGAAGCGCGAGTGCAGGAAGTTGGCGGAGGAGTGTACGTCGCTGGCCTCGCAGGTGGCCTCTGCGCTTGAGCAGTATGCTGTTGTCGAACACCCGAAATACGGCCGCATCTATGCCTACGAGGTGGACGGATTCGGCAGCAGCCTGCTGATGGACGATGCCAACGTGCCCAACCTCCTGTCGCTGCCCTATCTGGGCTGTGTGCCGGCAGATGACCCGGTGTGGCAGAATACCCGCCGCTTCGTGCTGAGCGGAGACAACCCCTGCTATTTCAGTGGTTCCGCTGGCGCGGGAGTTGGCGGTCCCCATGTGGGCCAGGGATGGATCTGGCCCATGAGTATAATCATGCAGGCCCTGACCTCCACCGACGATGCTGAAATCACCTCCTGCCTCCAGACCCTGCTGGCCACCGACGCCGGCACCGGCTTCATGCACGAGGCCTTCTGGAAGGATGACGCATCCCGTTATACCCGCAGCTGGTTCGCCTGGGCAAACACCCTCTTCGGGGAGTTGGTGCTGGAGCTATATAACAAAGGATTATTATGAAAAAACTCTTACTGATTACCCTTCTGGCGCTGGCCTTCCTGCCTTTGAGGGCGGGGAAGGTGGTGACCGACAGCCTCTACAGCCGCGTGCTGGGAGCCTCCGTTACGTATAACGTTTATCTGCCGGACGGCTACGGCAAGGTGGAGCGCCACTATCCCGTGGTGTACCTCCTGCATGGCCTGAGCGACAACTACACCGCATGGGCGAAGCGCGGCGGCATGCAGACCGTCACCGATGAACTGACCCGCTCCGGCGAGATCGTGCCCATGGTCATCATCATGCCCAACGCCGGCGGCCCGGATGTGCACAACACCTGGAACGGCTACTTCAACATGCCCGGCTGGAACTACGAGGATTTCTTCTTTAAGGAGCTGGTGCCCACTCTCGAGAAAAAGTACTCCTGCGGTGGCAGCAAGGGCCAGCGAGCCATCATGGGCCTTTCGATGGGCGGCGGCGGCAGCGTGGTCTATTCCCAGAGGCATCCCGACATGTTCTCCAGCTGCTATGCGATGAGTGCCTGGCTCGATAATAAAGAGGATGAGCTGAAGCGCACGGTGGATGCCATCGATAAGCTTTACTATGTGCGCGAGGCGGTCAAGAAGTATTCCGCCCTCGACTTTATGGATAATGCCGACGAGGCCACCTTGGAGAAGCTCCGCACGGTCGCTTGGTTCATCGACTGCGGCGACGACGACTTCCTCCTGCACCTCAACTATGGCCTGCACATGAAGATGAAGAAGGCCGGAGTGCACAGCGAACTCCGCGTGCGCAACGGCGTGCATAACTGGGAATACTGGCATCTGGCACTGCGTCTGTCGCTGCCCTTTGCCTCAAGGAATTTCAACTGATGAAACTCCGCTGCGCATACCTGCTGATTCTGCTGGCCGCCTGCACGCCGCGCTTCGACGGCCCCGTGCCGTCTGCGGCGCAGCTGGAGTGGCAGAAGATGGAATACAACATGTTCGTCCACTTCGGGCCCAACACCTTCAGCGGACTGGAATGGGGCAAGGGCACGGAGGCGGAAAACCTCTTCAATCCTACCGCCCTGGACTGCCGCCAGTGGGCCGCGACCGCAAAGGCCGCCGGCATGAAGGGCATAATCATTACCGCCAAGCATCACGACGGCTTCTGCCTCTGGCCGAATCCAGAGAGCACCCACACCGTGGCCCAGAGCAGCTGGCGGAACGGGCAGGGGGACGTGCTCGCGGAGCTTTCCTCCGCCTGCCGGGAATACGGGCTGAAGTTCGGGGTATACATCTCCCCTTGGGACCGCAACGACCCCGCCTACGGCACGCCGGAGTATAACGAAAAGTTCATCCGCACACTGCAGGACGTGCACGGGGGGCGCTACGGGCAGATTTTCGAACAGTGGTTCGACGGCGCATGCGGGGAGGGCCCGACCGGCAAGAAGCAGGTGTACGACTGGCCTGCTTTCAATCAGACCGTGCTGTCGCTGAGCCCGTCTGCCGTGATATTCAGCGATGTAGGCCCCGGCTGCCGCTGGATGGGGAACGAGCGCGGAATAGCCTGCGAAACCAACTGGAGCAAGCTCGATGTAGAAGGATTCACCCCCGGCGCGGGCGCTCCTCCACGCGACACCCTCCAGCAGGGGAATGTGCATGGTTCGGCCTGGATCCCTGCCGAAACGGATGTATCGATACGCCCGGGATGGTTCTGGAGAGAGTCTGAAAACCCGCAGGTGAAGACTGTTGAGCAGCTGGCGGACATCTGGCTCACGAGTGTGGGGCGGAATTCCCTGCTGCTTCTGAACGTGCCGCCGGACACGCGCGGGCGCATCCATGAAATAGATTCACTGCGGCTGATGGAATTCAGGGACTGGCGCGAGAAGGTGTTCGGCACCGACCTGGCTTCCGGGGCTCGCGTGCGCCGCCGTTCGGGTGGCCGTGTGCTGGAAGTAGAGCTGCCGGAGTACCGCAGTTTCGACCTTATCCAGCTCCAGGAAGATATCTCCCTCGGGCAGAGGGTGAGCAGTTTCGAAGTGCAGATTCAGAATTTTGATGTGGCTCTGGCTAACGGCGGCTGGTGGACTATCGCGGAAGGGACTACTATCGGATATAAGCGCATCATCCCCATCGAGCCCCGCAAGGCCAGGAAGCTTCGCGTGGTGGTTACCGGATCCCAGGCACGGCCGGCGCTCAGCGGGGTCAGCCTATTTTCCCGCGAGGATAGCCTTTAGAATAGGATAGAGCCGCTCAGCATAGCGACTCTGGCCAAGGTCGGTGGTATGGACGTAATCCACCGTGGCCTCGCCGTCCGAACCGTTCAGGCCAGTGCCGGAAACGTAGTACAGATTCTTGTCACCGGCAGCCTTAACACGCTCATAGATAGTATGTTGGGCAGCATTGCGGGCCTCCACGTCGGCATATGACTCTGAGCTCACGAAATCGTGGGCGTAGTGCGCCATCTCCACGAAAACGATGGGAACGGAAGGGTGGGCATCGCGCAGAATCTTCACGAAAGCCTCGCCCTTTTCAAGAATAAGCTCAGGGCTGTCGTTGGGCACATTGTCCAGCACGAAGATCGCCGGGTTCTCCACGCGGGCCATCAGCTCGGCGATCTCCGGATCGAGTTTGGCGTTGCCGCTGAAACCCAGGTTCACCACCTCGCGGTCCAGCATCCTGCCGAGTATGTTGGTGAAGGCCATGCCGGGGCGCGAGACACATCCCCCCTGAAGGATGGAGGTGCCGTACATTACCACAGGCGCGGCGCGCTTCTCTACCGAAACCGGGATGAACTCATAGCCGGGATCTGTGCCTATCTCCAGCTTGCTGATGCCGTCGTAGAGCGACAGGTACATGCGGAACTCCTTGTAGCCCGCATCCATCTTCTTGACTATGCAGCGCGTGGTTTCGTTGTAGTCCAGCGCCGGCCGGGCACTCCCCACGAAACGCCATCCAGCATCCGTCTTCGCATAAAGGTCCACCCCGCGGGAACCCACCGAGGCCATGTGCGACATGGTCAGTTTCTTGACCGAACTCCAGCGCACATGCACCGCCGGAGAATCCGTGCGGAACTGCACATAGAGGCCCGCAGCATCCCCGCCCAGGTACTTGAGGTCCTTCCGGGCCTTCTGGTTGATATCTTCCGGGAAGCGTACGAAGGGAGCGTAGGTATCCTCCACCGCCTTGCCGAAAATGTGCATCTGCGCAGCATCATGCCAGACCTGCGCCCTGGCGGAGACCGCTGCAAAAAGAATCAGGATGAGAGTGAGGCGTTTCATATGTACAAATATAATGATTATCTTTGAGCTATGAAGATTGTCTCTCCCGAATCGATGCTGGCGGCCATACGCGAATTTGGCATTGTGCCCTTCTTCAAGGGGCCGGTGCCGGGTTTTTCCGTTCAGGAGATGACGCCGCCGGAGCACTGGTTCGACTCGTCGGACGAGCTCGGGCCGTGGGACTGGAAGGTGGATGTGGTGCAGAGCGGGGAGATCGCCTACGGCAAGTTCCTGTGCGGCGGGAAGGCCGCTTTCGCGACGGTGGAGTGGTATGCGCACCTGCGGAACTGGAGGCTGTCCCAGTCCCGATTTGAGCCGGATGCGGCGGGGTGCAAGGTGCTGGAGCTGATGGAGAAACAGGGGTCCGTCGGGAGCAAAGAGATCCGCACCCTGCTGGGGGTGAAGAAGGCCGCGGCGGACGGGGTGGTGACGCGCCTTTCGCATTGCACGCGGCTGCTGATAGGGGATATCCAGAGGGTATACCGCGGGCCTACCTTGAAGTACAGCGGCTGGCAGACCTGTAGCTTCTGCACGCCGGAGGCGCTGTTTTGTTCGGAAGATGCAGGCCCGGTTTTCGGTGGGTTCAGCCCTTTCAGCGCGGAGAATCCGCTGGAAGTCGGCTGCACGCCGGCGGAGTCTTTCGACGCCTTGCTCGGGCATCTGCGGGAGCTGCTTCCGGAGGCCCGGGAGAAGGATATCTGCAAAATTCTGGAATAAATTATTATCTTGCAGGCAATTATGGCAAAAAGTTATGCGGACCGGATCGTGGCTCTGGTCGACGAAATGAAGAAGAATTCGGAGGATATGCGCATCTGGGCCAACATCCCCCTGGCCCTCGACGCCCTCGTTCTGATCAGGGAGATTCCCGACGAGGAGGAGGAAACCCCTCTCGGGAAGGCCTATGCCTGCAATGCCGTGCTGGAGCAGCTCTCGGAGTACGACGTGCCCCGGCTGTGCCTGCTGATTTTGAAGATCGAACTGGAATTCTTGCGCGCCTCGGACGAGAAGTCGGACTGGCTGAAGGAGGAGGATATTCTTCACGATATCGAGAAGCTGGAGGCCTACACCGACCCGGACAATATCTCCAACGAGGAGTTTTCCAAGAAGTACGGGCGGATGCTGAAGTTCGACCCGATCGAGCGCACTTCGCTGTGGGAGGACAACATCTACAAGGCGGAGCTGGAAGTGGATAAGATGCTGAAGGATGTGCCTCGCGGGATGGGATTCTGCCATGCCCATTGGCCTGCCCTGAAGCGGGTGCTGGCCAGGCGCGGGATTCCGTGGAAGAGTCCTACTGAGTTGAATCCCAGGGTATTATTCGATTAGCTTATGGCGATTCAGATCAAGTTTGGGAAGTCCTCGGGGGCTTCGGCGGGTGCTGCCGGAGGGGCGTTGTTCGGGCAGAGCAAGTGGTGGGGTTTCCCGGACATGCCGGAAGAGCTTGAATATCCGGAGGTGCCGGTCCGGGAGGAATATGTGGATGATGCCGGCCGGGATGCCGTGGACGAATACGACGATCCGCTGACCTTTATCTGCCAGATACGGTGTTCGGACCTTGCGGCCGTTGACCCGGAAGGCCTGCTGCCCCATGAGGGAATGCTGTATTTCTTCGCAGCGTTGGATTACTTTTTGGGAAATCTGGACGCCGCGGTTTCGCCCGGACTCGGCGAATGGGAAGCGCCCTGTTTTAAAGTTCTGTGGGCTCCCTCCTGCGAGAATCTGCATACGCACAGCATCCTGTATGAGGATGGCACCGAAGCCTGCCTGCCGGCAGTTCCGATGACGTTTGTTGTCGGCGGTGGATCCAGTGGTTCGGCTAGTGGCTTTTGCGGTGCGGCTGGCGACGGGTTCCAGCTGCTGGGTCGTCCCTTCTACGACGAAGTTGTTCAGGAAATGCCCGGCATGATCAACCTTCTGCAAATAGACGAAAACGACGACTGGGGCCTCCGCTTCTTCGACTGCGGCATGCTCAACTTCCTCATTACCCCCGCCGACCTTGCTGCCCGCCGCTGGTCCGCCGTCCGCTGC
>R22__coassemble_377_pt1 | contig 30506 bp, 24 predicted proteins | sample R22__metabat2_low_PE_056 | metagenome-assembled genome bin R22 | reverse complement strand
AACGGTAAATGAGTATGGTCTGCACTACTACGGAAAACAAGATACACCTGTGTTCTATTTCAAGAGAGATGGGAAGTAGCTTGGAATTAATCGCGACCAAATTTCCAGGAACGCGACCAAATGCGACCAAACACCCCTATCTATCAAGTGTTTTTGGAGAATAGCTACTATCCTGTAAAACTATTAAGGATTTCTAAATAGTTGTACCCTTGACAGGTATAATAATTGCAGGTTTCAAAGATCATATGAAATCTCGTGCTATCATACTGTCACTCTTTTTGTTATTCCCTCTTGTATCTGCTTTTGCACAGGAACAGGATAGTGTCCGAGTGGATTCGGTAAAGATGATGCCTCTTGATTATGGTGTCAAAGAGAGAAAGCCCAGTTTCAATGGCGGCGATGCCAATGAATTCTCGAAATGGGTATACGAACACAAGATCTATCCTGAGGAGGCGAAGAAAGCCGGGATTGAAGGACGGGTTTATACTCGATTCACCATCACTAAAGAGGGCAAGTTAACCAACGTTAAGCTCCTTAGGGGCGTTCATCCTCTTCTTGACGAGGAGGCCATCCGCGTGATAAAATCGGCACCGCAAATTTGGAAACCTGGTTTGAATTACAAAGGTGAGCCAATAGATGTAAACTACACGTTCCCTGTATTATTCTCCCTCCCCAAGGAATAATTGATACGCTATGCTTGAAGCAAAGAAATACAACCGTAACAGGATTATCCTCTTTGTCCTTTTCTCCCTTGTCACGATTGCTCTCTGCACATTGTGCGTAGCAGAGTATTATTCCATCGACATTGATATGCTCAACATTGAGTGCTATAACGTTGAGAGTGTCTCAAAACCAGTAAATGAAGTATTGCTGCCAGCTAAGACCTATATCAAGCATTTGGAGTACTACTTCATCCTTCAGTGGGTGGTGGGTCTTATGCTTTTCATTGCCACAAAACGGAGATAGTCTTTCCCTGAAAGGTGACCAAAAGTGACCAAATCTGGGGGATACAAAAAACAAGACTTTGTAAAGTGTCTGGAAATCAACAGCTTACAAAGTCTTGTTGTGCCTCGGATGAGACTCGAACTCACACGGACATTGCTGCCCAAGGGATTTTCGTACCACTATGGCTTTCGCCACCGGGGGCAAATGCCTGCCCGTTCGTAGTCTGGACTATTCCTTCACCATGGAGCCTGGCTCTTTAGGCGTGCCGTGTCTAGTCTCTGCACCTTACTCCTTTTGGAGGCTTGGCTCAAGATTGCCTTCAGCATTACCCGTTAAGGTTTCCTTGAATTTACGGCATTCTACATCTCTCTTTTCAGAGAGTGCACTCAAATGTGTCTAAGTCCCTCGTGTCTACCATTCCACCACCAAGGCTTATTGCGGCTGCAAATATAGCAATTAATCTGTTAATCTTGCAGGGACGGTCATTCTTGTATCAGATTTGTCAACATCCTGTTGCGGCCAAATTGTTGATATTCAGAAACTTATGCAAAAGCGTCTGGTGAAAATGTACCAGACGTTTCCGTGCAACATTATGAAAATCAGCACATTGGCCGCAACGCGCCACATCCTGCCCCGCCAAACAAAAGCCTAAAAATACTTATTCTCCTGCCGATACAGGGCAATGAAGATAAACAGCATGACGGTAAATGCCCATAGCGACGATCCGCCGTAGCTCAAAAACGGCAGCGGGATGCCGATCACAGGCATAATGCCAATCGTCATGCCCACGTTTATAAACAAATGCATGAAGAGGCACGCGGCGACGCAGTAGCCGTAAATCCGCGTAAAGCCCTCCCGGGAGCGTTCCGCGTCATGCAGAATCCGTGTAATCAAGAAGCCATACAGCGCCAGCACTACCAGGCATCCCAGAAAGCCCCATTCCTCGCCGACCGTACAGAAAATGAAGTCCGTACTCTGCTCCGGCACGAAACCGCCGGTATTCTGCGTACCGTTCGTAAAACCCTTGCCAGCAAAGCCGCCGGAACCTATAGCAATCATCGACTGCCTCACATTGTATCCCACCCCGTGCGGATCATCCTTCATGCCCAGCAGCACCTCGATGCGCAGCCGCTGATGGTCCTGCAGCACCTTGTGGAACACGAAATCGGTAGAGAACACCAGCCCGGCGAACACCACGACCGCCAGTAGCAGCATCCGCATCGAGAAGCGCCTTTCCCGCGACAGCGGCCTGGTCTCCCGAAGCAGATACCAAAGATATAGCAAGCCGATAACCCCCAGCACAGCCAGCGAAACCCACACAGAGGTCTTCAAAGTCAGGATAAACAGCACAACCGCCAGTCCCAGCAGCACCAGTATCACCCCCGGCAGCCCCTCGCGGTACAACACGAACAGCATCCCCGTATACACCAGCGCGGAGCCGGTTTCATTCTCCGCAAGGATAATCAGCATCGGCAGGCCGAGCACCGCCGCCACCAGCCAGAAATCCTTCCACCGTCCGAGCGAGAAGTTCTGCCGGCTCATCAGCATGGCCAGCAGCAGCGAGGTCGTAATCTTCGAAATCTCAGCAGGTTGGAAACTGATGGGCCCGATGGAAAACCATGAGTGCGAACCTTTGTGCGCGGACCCCAGGAAGATCACCGCCACCAGCAGCACCACCACGATCAGATAGCCCGGAGTGGCCAGCACCTCCCAGAGCCGCGGGTTCACCACGAACAGGATCACGATAGCCAGCGCGAATGCCGTCAGGATCCACACGAACTGCTTGCCGCTGCGCAGCGAAAATGCCAGCGGCGAGCCCATGTCGGGGGTATGGATGGAGGCATATACGTTCAGCCAGCCTATCAGGACCAGCACCAGGTAGATGGCAACGAGCGTCCAATCCACCGAACTGCGAAAACCTCTGTCAGTTCCCTGCAACATTGAATGAAGCGTTTAACATGCGTTTCTCCAGCTCGGGGCGCGTGGTTTCCCCAAGCAGGTATTTCTCTATCAGCAGCGATGCCAGCGGGCAGGCCCAGGAGCCTCCCCAACCGGCATTCTCTATGTATCCTACCACTGCGATCTTCGGGTTTTCCCGGGGTGCGAAGCAGATGAAGACGGAGTTATCCGCCCCATGAGGGTTCTGGGCGGTACCCGTCTTTCCGCAGATGTCCAGCCCCGGCACGGCGGCCAGCCCGGCGGTTCCGCCTGCTCCCGGCGGGGCGTTCACGGCCATCCACATGCCCCCGATCACCTTCGAGAAGTGCGAGGTGTCCACCATGGTGTAGTGCCTCTCGCGGAAGCGCTCATCTATCTCCAGCCCCTCGGAATCCTTCACGATGTGGGGGATGTAGTAGTAGCCGCGGTTGGCCATTATGGCGGCCAGGTTCGCGATCTGCAGCGGCGTGGCGCCGATTTCTCCCTGGCCGATGGAAAGTGAAATCACGTTTGAGGTGCGCCAGCGGCCGCGCCCGTAGCGCTTGTCATACAACTTCGAAGTGGGGATGTTGCCGCCGAGTTCGGAAGGGAAGTCGCTGCCCAGCTTCTGCCCGAAGCCGAAACTCAGCACGTACTCCCGCCACTTATCGAAAGCATCGTCCACCGAGTCGTACTTGTCGTTCTCCAGCAGGTTCTTCAGCACGTAGCAGAAATAGGCGTTACAGCTCATCATCACCGCCTCGTCCAGCCGCAGAGGGCTCCGGTGTCCATGGCATCCCAGTTTCCGCGTCTTGGTATAGGCATAGCCGTGGCTGCATGGATACTGGTACCATGGCTGCAGCACGCCTTCCTGAAGGCCTATCAGGCCGTTCACGAGCTTGAAAACCGAGCCCGGAGGGTAGGATGCCTGCACGGTGCGGTTGAACATCGGCCTGCCTGGATCCGCCGCCAGCCGCGCGTAGTTCGCACCCATGTTCGAGAGCACATCCACGTCGATACCGGGGCTGGACACCATCGCCAAAATCTCCCCCGTGGCGGGCTCCAGAGCTATCAGACTGCCCTTCTTGCCCTTCATCAGCTCCTGCCCGTACTGTTGCAGGTGGGCATCGATGGTGGTGACTATGTTCTTCCCCGGAACAGCCTCCTTGTCGAACTCTCCGTCCTTGTAGGAATCCTGCACCTTATTGCGCGAGTCCCTCAGGAACACGTGGTAGCCCTTCTCGCCCCGAAGGTCCTTCTCGCGGGCGGCCTCGAGGCCGGTCTTTCCGATGTAGTCTCCGCTCTTGTAGGCATCCGGTTCCTTCTGGATATCCCTCTCGTTCACTTCCGACACGTATCCCAGCAGGTTGCCTCCGGCGTTGAAGGGATACTCCCGCACGGTACGCACCTGCCCGCGGAAGCCCGGGAAATCGTAGGCCCGCTCCGCGAAGCGCATGTATTTCTCCACGCTGATCTGCTTGGCGAACTGCAGGGTCTGCCAGCCTATGCGCGAACGGTATTTCTTGTAGTAGGCCATCTGCTCCCGTATCCAGAGGGTGTCCAGGTCCAGCGCCTGCGCCAGGGCAAGAGTGTCGAAAGCCTGCACTTCGCGGGGCGTGACCAGGATGTCGTAGCAGACGCGGTTGCCCACCAGCACCTCCCCGTTTCGGTCGTAGATGATGCCGCGGGGCGGATAGATGGTGTGGTATACCATGGAATTGTTGGCCGCATCCCGCTTGTAGCTGTCATCCACTATCTGAATGGCGAAGAGCCTCACCAGCAGGATGAGGATGACGGCCCAGAGGCCGATGACCAGTTTGTCGCTGCGGCTTACCTCCATCTGTCGGCCTCCCTCGGAGCAAGCACTCCGGCAACATAATACGACACAGGAGTGCTCAGGGCAACGGAGAGAAGAGTCCGGAGCGCGATGAATCCGCCGGAGCGGGTGCCGGCGCAGTCTACGGGAATGTAGATGAGGAAGAACAGGGTGGTGGCGAGCAGGATGGCCAGCAGCACCTTGGCGGGGCCCTGTTTATGTATGGAGATGTCTTCCTGGCGGGAGAGCAGCTCGGTGCCGAATACCAGGCGGATGAGGGCGTTGCGGGCGAAAGCCACCGGCAGCAGGGCGCACGTCGTGAGCCCGAGCACGCCGTCCGTGAAGAAATCCACCATCAATCCCGTCACGAATGCCGTCAGCAGCACACGGGGGGTACTTTGCGTGATGGGCAGGCTCAGGATCATCACCGGCAGGAAACAGAGCACCACGTACTGCGACAGGTTCAGAAGCCCCAGGCAGATGACCTGGATGGCGATCAGGATGATATATGTAAACACGTACCGCTGTCTCATCGCCCTGCCTCCTTTTCAAGATCTGCGATCTCCCCGCGGTCGAGGTTCTCGGTGATGATGACGTAGCGCAGCGCGGCAAAATCCTGGAAGAGCCCTACGCTCACCTCGTTGGTGCTGCCGTCCACCTGGCGTATGCGGCCGGTGGTTCCGATGGGGATGTCCGGAGGGAAGACGCTGGAATAGCCGCTCGTCCACACCGTATCCCCGGGTGCGATCTCGTAGTGCAGGGGGAGATTCTTCATCAGAGCTCCGTTACTGTGCTTTCCGTCCCATTCCAGAGGGGCCACGAGGCCTGTCTGGCCGATCCGGGCGCTGACGCTCATCTTCGTGTTCATCAGCGTGAGCCCATAGGAAAAGTGCTTGCCCACCGCGTTCACCACGCCCACCACACCGGTGGTGGTCACGATGCCCGTCTGGGGTTTAACACCGTCCTCGGAGCCCTTGTTCAGCACTATGTAGTTGTGCTGGGAGTTGCGGCTGGCCTTCACGATGGTGGCGGGAATCATGCGGAAGTTCCCCACTTTGCCGTCGTAGAGATGGTTCTCGCGGTAAGAGAGGTCCCTTTCCCCGTTTTCCCACACTTCCTTTATGAGTTCCAGGTTCTTGGTGGCAAGGGCGCGGTTCTGCCCGTCGAGAGTGAAATAATTGCGGATCTTTTCGGCTGTTCCCCAGATGCCGGCATGCACTCGGTGCGACGCCCGGTTGATCCAGATGTTCTGGAGGGAGGAAGTGCGGCTCAGCATAAGAACCGCGGCAATCTCCAGAAGCAAGAAGACTGCCGCGCTGATCACAAAGCCGAATCTCTTTCTCCCTTCGGCCATGTCTATCGCATCAGGAAGGGATAGCTTTCGGTATTCTTGAGTGCCATGCAGGTGCCGCGTCCGACCGCGTGGAGCGGATCGTCAGCCACATGGAAGGGGATGTTGACCTTGTCGGTCAGGCGCTTGTCGAGACCGCGCAGGAGCGCGCCGCCGCCGGAGAGGAAGATACCGTTCTCCACGATGTCGGAGTAGAGCTCCGGAGGAGTCAGCTCGAGCACGTGAAGGATGGAAGTTTCGATCTTGGCGATGGACTTGTCGAGGCAGTGTGCGATCTCGTCGTGGGTGATGGTGGCCTCCACGGGGTGGGCGGTCATCAGGTTCGGACCGCGCACGATGAAGGGTTCGGGTTTCTCGTCCAGGTCCGGAATAACGGCTCCGACCGCGATCTTGATCTTCTCTGCGGTGATTTCACCGACCTTGATATTGTGCTGCTGGCGAAGGTAGTACTGGATGTCTGCCGTGAACACATCGCCCGCGGTGCGGATGCTGTCCTGGATCACCAGGCCGCCGAGGGAGATGACTGCGATCTCGGTGGTGCCGCCGCCGATATCTACCACCATGCTGCCTTTCGGCGCAAGCACCTCAAGGCCGATACCGAGGGCGGATGCCATAGGCTCATGGATGAGATATACGTCTCTGCCTCCGGCATGCTCGGTGGAGTCGCGCACGGCACGGATCTCGACTTCCGTCGATCCGGAAGGGATGCCGACCACGACCTTCAGGTTGGGAGTGAACAGGCTGTGACGCTTGCTGTTCACCTGCTTGATGAACCCGCGGATCATCATCTCCGCAGCGTTGAAGTCTGCGATCACGCCGTCCCTCAGGGGGCGGATGGTCTTGATGCCGGGGTTCGTGCGCTCCTGCATCAGCTTGGCCTGATGGCCGATGGCGATGCACTTGTTGGTGTTATTGTCGATGGCTACGATACTCGGTTCGTCCAGCACGATTTCGTCGTTCTGATAGATGACGGTGTTGGCTGTTCCGAGGTCGATTGCCAGTTCCTGGTTCAAAAAAGAAAATGCCATTTTGATCTTGTTAGGTTTAGACTAACAAATATAAGAATTTTAGTTAATTTTGCCATGAACTTTCAGCCTTATGGAAAGAAAAAAGTATGTCATCTTCACCGCCGCCGGCAGCGGCACCAGGATGAAGGCCGCCGAGCCCAAGCAGTTCCTGCTTCTGGGCGGTCTACCGGTACTCCACCGCAGCATTTTCGCCTTCGTGGATGCATGCCCGGACGTGAAGGTGGTCACCGTGCTGCCCAAGAACCAGATCGAGCACTGGAAAGATCTGTGCATCAAGTATCCCCTGGACGTGCCCCAGATAATCGTAGAAGGGGGGATCACCCGTTTCCACAGCGTGCGCAACGCTTTGTCCAAGGTGCCAGACGGGGCCATAGTGGCGGTGCATGACGGGGTGCGCCCGATGGTGTCCGGGGAACTCATCCGCACCATGTTCAGCAAGATGAAGACCTGCCGCGGCCTAGTGCCCGTGGTGCCTGTTACCGACACCCTCAAGAGCCTGGTACGCAACGAGTCCGGCGAGATTGTCCCTACCGGAGATCCCGACCCCGACCGCAGTCGCGTATACGGCGCGCAGACGCCGCAGATGTTCCTGTCCGAAGAGCTGAAGGCCGCATACGGACTCCCTTACGACACTTCCTATACCGATGACGCTTCAGTGGCGTCCAGATACGGAATTCCCCTCTCCTACATCGAAGGAGAGAGGAACAACATAAAACTTACCACCAGAGAGGATTACCTCTTCCTGGAGAATCTCCTGTAACCTGTATTGCCGCCCCCGGTAGGGCCTCCGGCGATGAATTCCCTGCACTGCTGCTCGGTGAGAGTTTCCACCTTGCATCCCTTTGGAATGCGGAAATTCTTGCCATCGTGCTTGATGTAAGGCCCGTAACGGCCGTTGATGATGGCGATGTCCGTTCCAGGGAATTCCTTCAGGATGTTATTCTCGGGAGAGGCCTTTTTCTGTGCCTCGATAGCCACGATACAATCCTGAATGTCCACGGTGAGGGGATCGGTCTTTCTGGGGAGGGTGACGTTGAGGTCTCCGTATTTGATATAGGGGCCGAACTTGCCCTTGGTGACTATGATGTCGGTGCCAAGATAGTTGCCCACTTTCCTCGGCAGGGCCAGAAGGGAAATCGCCTCTTCGAGGCTGATGCTCTCTATCAGCTGCCCCTTCTCCAGGCTGGCAAAGCGGCGGGTTTCACCTTCACCCTTCTGCACATAGGCTCCGAACTGGCCGTATTTGGCAATAACCTGCTGGCCATCGGAGGGATCGATGCCGAGCACCCTCTCCACGTGGGTGTACTGCCCGTCGCTCATCTTGCTCTCCACCTGCGTGTGGAACGGGGGATAGATCTGGCTCAAGTAGGCCTTCCAGTCTTCCTTGCCCTCGGCGATCATGTCGAGATTGTTCTCCACCTCGGCGGTGTAGTTGTAGTCCATGATGTGGGGGAAGTTCTCCACAAGGTAGTCGGTGACCAGCAGGCCTACGTCCTGCGGAAGCAGCTTGCCCTTGTCTTCTCCCACGACTTCCTTCTTCTTCGAGGAGCTCAGTTCGGCTCCCTTCAGCTTGAAGTTCACCACATCCACCTTCACACCTTCCCTGTTGCCGGAGGCGATGTAGCCGCGGGTCTTGGTGAGGGTGGTGATTGTGGGGGCGTAGGTGGACGGACGGCCGATTCCAAGCTCTTCCAGCTTCTTCACAAGGGATGCCTCCGTGTAGCGTTGGGGGGCACGTGTGAACTTGCATTCGGCGTTTATCTCCTTGGCGTTCAGGGCGTCTCCTGTGCGGATGTCCGGCACGACGGTGAGCCCCGCCTCATCGGCTATGTCGTCATCGCTTCCCTCCATGTAGACCTTGAGGAAGCCGTCGAAAAGGATTTCGGATGCCTCTGCAGCATACTGTTCGGGGCGCTTGTCGGATGCGATGCGGATGGTCGTGTTCATCAGCCTGGCCTCGGCCATCTGCGAAGCTACGGTGCGCTTCCAGATGAGGTTGTAGAGGGCCTTCTCCTGCGTCGAGCCGCTGACGTCGGAGTGCTCGATGTATGTAGGCCGGATGGCCTCGTGAGCTTCCTGTGCACCCTTGCTGCGTGTGTTATACTGCCTGGGGTGGGAGTACTCCTCGCCGAAGCTGTCGAGGATGAACTTCTTGGCTGTGCCCAGCGCGAGCGAAGACAGGTTCGTAGAGTCCGTTCTCATGTAGGTTATGAGACCCTTCTCGTACAGCGTCTGGGCCACGCGCATGGTGGTGCTGACGGGGAAGTGGAGCTTGCGGGAGGCCTCCTGCTGGAGGGTGGAGGTGGTGAAAGGCGGAGCCGGATAGCGGTTGCCTTCCGCCTTGTCCACGGCGGAGATGATGTAGTGTGCTCCGATGCTGTCCTGCAGGAACTTTTCTGCTTCTTCCGCGCTCTTGAACTTTGCCTCAAGCACGCCTTTGAGGGCGGCGCCGGCAGGATTGATGAAGCTTCCTTCTATTTTATAGAAAGGTTCAGGGTTGAAAGCCATGATTTCCCTCTCACGGTCTACCACGAGACGCAGCGCCACGCTCTGAACGCGGCCGGCGGAGAGCCCGCGGTTGATCTTTTTCCAAAGGATCGGGGATAGTTCGAAGCCTACCAGGCGGTCCAGCACTCGGCGGGCCTGCTGGGCATTCACCAGGTTCATATCCACCTCGCGGGGATTGCCTATGGCGCGCAGGATGGCGTCCTTCGTGATCTCGTGGAAAGCAATGCGGCGGGTGTGGGCCTTGTCCAGACCGAGAGTCTCGCAGAGATGCCAGGAGATGGCTTCTCCCTCGCGGTCTTCATCGGAAGCCAGCCATACGACGCTGGCCTTTTTTGCAAGCCTTGTGAGTTCGGCTACTACTCTCTTTTTATTGTCCGGGATGACATATTCCGGGGTGAACCCATCTTTGATATCTATGCTGAGCTGCTTTTCCTGCAGATCCCTGATGTGCCCTTCGCTGGCTTTCACCGTGAAACCATCGCCCAAAAACCTTTGGATTGTCCGGGCTTTGGTAGGTGATTCGACTATGACTAAATTACCCTCCATAACGTTCAATTTTCTGCAAAGTAAAACACAAACTCGCACATTTTCAAAATTTGTCGGCAAAAAAAATTAACTTTGTAATTCTAATCGAAGATTAAAAAAATGGAAGACGCAACCAAGAAAAAGATAACAAAGTGGTTTTGGATACTGGTGACCGCTCCGTTCGCACTGCTGGCCTTTCTGCTGCTGCTCGTATGGATGTTCGCCAAGATCCCTTCTTTCGAGGAGCTTGAGCACCCGGACAGCAAACTCGCGACACAGGTGATCGCGGACGGCGGAGAGGTGCTCACCACCTTCCATATAGAGAACCGTACTTTCGTCAGCTACGACGAGCTGTCTCCCAATCTGGTTGCGGCAACCATAGCCACCGAGGATGCCCGCTTCCGCAAACATTCTGGCATCGATACCAAAGGCCTCATCCGCGTGGCGGTAAAGACCATCCTCATGCGGGACAGCAGCCAGGGCGGCGGCTCCACCATCACCCAGCAGCTAGCCAAGACGCTCTATCCCCGAAAGGAGGGTGTGGGCAAGATAGGTATGGTATGGATAAAGCTGAAGGAGTGGATTACCGCGGTGAAGTTGGAGCGCAACTATACCAAGGACGAAATCCTTGTGATGTACCTGAATTCCGTTTTCTTTGGCAGCAGCGCCTACGGCATCCGCTCGGCATCCGAGACCTTTTTCGATAAACTGCCCTCCGAGCTAACCGTAGAAGAGGCCGCAACCCTGGTGGGCATGGTCAACAAGCCCACGCGCTACAACCCTGTCATCAATCCGGAACGCGCTCTCGCCCGCCGTAACTTCGTTATCGGGCAGATGGCCAAGAACAAGTATATCACCAGGCACGACGCCGATTCCATCAAACAGGTGCCCATCAACCTGGTGTATCAGGTGCGGGACCACAATGCCGGCCTGGCGCCTTATTTCCGGGACATGCTCCGCCGCGATATGAATGCGGATAAGCCCAAGCGCAGCAACTACCAGTATCCTGAGGATTACACCGCGGATTCCCTCCGCTGGCGCGATGACGAGTTCTACGGATGGCTCAACAAGAACAAGAAACCGGGCGGAGAGAAGTACAATCTCGATAAGGACGGTCTTCGCATCTACACTACCATCAACTACCGCATGCAGCAGAATGCGGAGCAGGCCGTGGCCGAGCACCTCGGGAAGAACCTGCAGCCGGCTTTCGACAGAGAGAACAAGTGGAAGCGCAACGCTCCTTTTGCAGGGGATGTGGACAAGGCTACGCGTGACCGCCTGATGAGCAATGCGCGCCGTTGGAGCGACCGTTACCGCATTCAGCACAAGGCCGGTGTGCCGGATGAGGAAATCCTTGCCGGTTTCGACAAACCGGTGAAGATGAGGGTTTTCGCCTGGAACAAGAAGGGCTACATCGACACGGTGATGACCCCGAACGACTCCATCCTCTGGTACAAGAGCGTGCTTCGTTGCGGCCTGGTAGCCATAGAGCCAGTTACCGGTCATCTCAAGGCATACATCGGCGGCCCCAACTACCGCTATTTCAAATACGACAACGTAGGCCAGGGCAAGCGCCAGGTGGGTTCCACCATCAAGCCTTTCCTCTACACCCTTGCCATGCAGGAGGGGATGTCGCCCTGCGACAAGGTCATCAACGTGCCCCAGTCCTTCATCGCCGGCGACGGCACCGACTGGACGCCCCGCTCCACCGATAAGGACGAGTGGATAGGTAAGACCGTTACCCTCAAGTGGGGTCTCACCCATTCATCCAACAACATATCCGCCTACCTGATGAAGCAGTTCGGCCCTCATGCGATGGCCGAGATGATGCACAAGATGGGCGTCTACAGCCATCTGGACGAAGTCTATGCTCTCTGCGTGGGTGCTGCCGATATCTCCATCCAGGAGATGGTCGCCGCGTATAACGCCCTCCCTTCGAGGGGTGTATACATCACGCCGCTGTATGTAACCCGCATCGAGGACAGCCAGGGTAACGTCCTTTCCGAGTTCACCAACCGCAAGCGAGAAGCCATTGGCGAGAATACCGCCTATCTGATGATCAACCTGATGGAAGGCGTTGTGAACCATGGCACCGGCGCCCGCCTGCGCTCCGCATACGGGCTGAAGGGTGAGATTGCCGGCAAGACCGGAACCACCAACGACAACTCCGATGGTTGGTTCATAGGCTACACACCCTCGATCACCTGCGGTGTCTGGGTGGGTGGCGAAGACCGTCAGATCCACTTCAATTCCCTGGCGCTGGGTAGCGGTTCCAACATGGCCCTGCCCATCTGGGGTATCTGGATGAAGAAATGCCTGGCGGACGGGCTCTTCTCGGAGGCCGACCGTTTCATCGCGCCAGCGGCGGTCAACTTTAACCTGAACTGCACAGGCGGCGACATAGAGACCACCGAAGAGGGACAGGCGGAAAACAAGAGCGAAGAAGATTACTATTTCGAATAATATGGGAAAGTACAAGACTATAGCCGTTATCTACGGAAGCGACTCTTCCGAGTGGGAGGTGGCATGCCGCAGCGGTGAGTTCACCGCCTCGCGCATCGATGGCGACCGTTACGATGTCTATGAGATTTTCGCCCGTTTCGGCAAGTGGCAGCTGGTGGCGTGCAAGAAGAAGGATGCCATGCGCATGCCTTTCCCCGAGGGGTCCCGTCCCGAGGTGGACAAGACTGATTTCAGCATTACGGTGCTTGGGGAGAAAGTCCGTTTCGACTACGTGTACATTATGCAGCACGGTGCCCCAGGCGAAAGCGGCCAGCTTCAGGGCTATCTGGAGATGCTCGGCATTCCCTTCAGCACCTGCTCATCCGCGGTCAGCGCCATCGCTTTCGACAAGTACGCCTGCAAGAGCTACATCCGGGATCTCGGCATAGTGAAGTGCGCTCCCGACGCCTTCGTGCACAAGGGCGCCGACCTGGAGGCGTTCTCCGCCCAGGTTGCTGCTTCGCTCAAATTCCCTGTGTTCGTGAAGCCTACCATAGGCGGATCCAGTTTCGGGGTGACGATGGTGAAGGATCCCGCCGACGTGGCCACGGCCGTCGGCTATGCCTTCTCCGAAGGCCCCACCGTGCTCGTGGAGCAGGGGATTACCGGCCGTGAGTTCACCTGCGCGGCATACCGCACATCCGGGAAGGTTCACACCCTGCCCATCATCGAAATCATCACGGAGAATGAGTATTTCGACTACGACGCCAAATATAACGGCCACAGCCGCGAGGTGTGCCCCGCCGAGGCATCGGAGGATATCGTGAAGCTTGTGCAGTCCACCACCGCCCGCATCTACGAGAATCTCGACTGCTCCGGCCTGGTGCGAATGGACTACATCTTCTCCGAGGATGGGTTGTACTTCCTTGAGGTCAACACCATCCCGGGTATGACCAGCGCATCCCTCGTCCCCAAGATGGTCCGCGCCGCCGGCATAGACATAACGGATTTCCTTTCGGACATCATCGAAAACGGATAAAAGTTGAAAGAATCTGCCCACCGGAGTGTTTCGGTGGGCTTTTTTATCAAATAAACGTTTAAAAACCGCTAAAACGGATAATATTCGCTCACTTTGCAAAAACGAATGTGGGTATGAAAACGTTATCCGTAAAACTCTTTGCGCTGGCAGCGGTGCTGCTTTCCGCAATCGCCTGCAACCGGGGCGATGAACCGGCTGGAACCGACAGGAATGAAGGGCTGATGACCAAAAGGGACGTAGCAAGAATGCTGTCGTCCCTGCCGCTCGGGGACGATCAGCTAAATGAAGTGTACGATGCTGTAAATTCATCCACAGCCAACGGCTACGACGAAGAATACATGATGTCGGACCTGCTGACGTCTCCCGGTGCCGGTGTGGGGGACCACGGCTCTTCAACCAAGGCGTCTTCCTATCAAAAGCCAATACGCTCCATGATAGAGGATTATCTGGCTTCACGTAATAGTCCATCGACCAAGGCCGGTGCCGAGGATGTGCAGCGTTACCTTGATTATCTGCAGGATTCGGGCATGCAGATTTACTGGCCTTACTCCGAAAACTGGGACGGCAGCACTCTGCCTTTGATTACTTTCGACCCAGGCAATGGCGCTGAATCGAACTATGCCTACGTGGTTACATCCACAGGCAATGGTTATGAGGTAGTGGATTCCGTGTTCGTGAACGAAAACGTAGCCAAAAACCGCCCGGTATGGGTGATTAATCAGAACGATGATTCAGACTGTGTTCCGCTGGAGTCATTCTTGAACACCAAATCCATCTGGGACTTTGACGATGAAGACGAGGATGCGGAGAGGTATAACCTTTATATAAAAGACTTTACCATGCTCCGCAACTACGACAGCTGGCTGGCCGGTGCTTCCGAATTCCATTGCTGGTGCGGGGCTGTCAATGGATTCTATGCAACTACGGAAGAACAGCTGAAGAATTATCAGCCGGAAATAACCGATTTTGTGGTTGTGGTCAAGCGAAGCGAAGTGGGTAAGAAAAAGAGTTTCAGGGCTTTACTGGTGACCGATTTCTCGGATCAGCTGGACAAGCTGGCCTTCCTGATAGTCGAGGATGACGGAGGCACGAGAACCAATTGGAAGTGCTCTGCGTCGGTGAAAATCAAATCCAAGACTTATGGCTTCGATGTGGATATTCCCTATCACAGTTCAGACGATGTTGTGTGGCGAGGCCAGCTTGGCGCCACCTATTTCACCAAGGGCAAATCCATCGAAGGCCGCTTCGGTGACGTGAAAATCACATTTGCTCTGGAGTGACGCTCATTTCGCAGGCTTTGCAGTCGAAGTGAAGGGCGAGGCGCCTGCCGTTGTTCAGCAGATACAGAGGCCCGGTCGGTTTTGCTCCCTGCTTGTTCGGGCACATTCCCAACTCGTACTTTATGCAGTACTTGGATTTCATCAGATCCTGTGTGTCGTGAATGGTGTGGGCGGCGGATGCGCCCTCTGGAGAAGTCGCCCTTCCGCCGGCCCCCGGAATCCTCATCGAATCCAGATCCTCCGCGATCAAACGGCGTATACTGTTGATGGTAGATGCGCTGAGCAGCGGCAAAGCGGCTCCCGGTGCATCTGAAACCACCGAATCCACATGGAAATGATAGTGAAGGCTGCGCTTCCCAAGCTGCTCGCGGAGCATGGCTTCGGCCCTGTCCCGGTTCTCCGCCTTCTCGAGATCGGCCTTGAACGGGCTGGTGAACTCCCTTCCATCCTCCGAAACAGCCGTAACATCTATGTTCCATTTTCCATGCACGCGCACAGAAAGTGCCACGGAGACCTCTCTGTGGCTGGGGTTACGGTCGAGTTCCTTCTCGAAAGCGGTATCGATATTGCGGTATAGGGACAACCCTTCCCGCAGCCCGTCCATGGGCTTGCAAACAATTGTGTTACAAGAACATAAGTCTCCACGGAATCCCACAACTCCGTTCTTTCCCGCAAAGGCGAATCCGTCTCCGTTGTGCAGTTCCAGGCCCTTGGAAGCGGGTTTAAGCACGATTTCGGCATCCTTGCCATGCCTGCGGACGGAAATCACAGTCCCGATGAACTCTCCCATCGACTTCGGGGCGTCCATCGAAGACCATTGCCCCCGTTTGCCGTCGAAAAACAGTTCGGTATATCCTCGGTTGAAAGTCTTCCAGGGGTCGGGGGTAATCCCGCCGTATACCTTTCCGAATGAGGCCCTGGTGTATTTATCCGGCTCTGCAGCCACCAGGGCATCCAGAGCCTCGGAGTAATAGCGGGTGATATTACGCACATAGGAGGCGCTCTTCAGTCGCCCTTCTATCTTGAAGGACATGACGCCGGCCGCTGCCAGTTCCGGCAGACGGTCATGCAGGTTGAAGTCTTTCAGCGACAGAAGGGCTTTGTTCCGCACCAGAACCTTTCCGGAATCATCCACGAGGTCGTACATCGAGCGGCATGCCTGAACGCACTCGCCCCTGTCGGCACTGCGCCCGTTCAGGTATTCGCTCAGGCGGCAATCCCCGCTGTAGCATACGCAGAGGGCCCCGTGCACGAAGCACTCCACCTCGCACTCCACTGCCCGGCAAATCTCCTGTATGGTGCTAAGCGGCAGTTCCCGCTCCAGCACTATCCTGGCGCATCCGGCATCGGCGCAGCGCCTTGCGTCTTCCACCGTTCGGATGGCGCATTGCGTGGAGGCATGGAGGGGCACTGTGATATCTTCCCAGCCGCAGATCCGCATGTCGCGGATGATGAATGCGTCCACCCCGGCTTCCTGCTCGGCGAGCATCTGGCGGTGAACCTCCTCCAACTCGTCGTCCCGCAGGAGGATGTTTATGGTAACGAATACCTTCGCCCCGAACTTGTGTGCATATTCGCACAGCCTAGCTATATCCTCTACCGTGTTCCAGGCGTCTTTCCTTGCCCCGAACTGCGGCCCGGCAATATATACGGCATCGGCACCGCAGTCTATAGCAGCGATGCCGATGTCAGCATTCCTTGCCGGAGAAAGGAGTTCCAGGCAGGTTTTCATCCTTACTTGATGGCAGCGATCATTGCCTGAGCATTCTTCAGGTTTGTAGCGCTGATCTTGGTAGGATCGGCGATAGCCTTCTGGTAGTACTCCTTGGCCTTGGCGTTATCCTTCAGCTGCTGATAGGAAACTGCGATGCTGAAGAGTATGTCTCCGGAATTCTTTGCGGTAGGTGCAAGCTCGATGTACTTCTCGAAGTACTCGATGGCCTGCTTGGTCTTGCCACCGTTGGAGGCGGCAGTACCTGCGATCTGGTATGCCTTTGCGCTCTCGCCGTACTTGTTGGATTCGAGGGCTGCGGCGATGGCATCATCGTACTTCTTTGCCTTCAGGCTGGCGGCTGCATCCTGCTGATAGAGGTTGACGAGCTGCTTGCTGGCCTGCTTGTCCTGGCCGTTCTCGATAGCGGCCTTGAAGGCCTCGATGGCACCTTCCTTGTCGCCGGTGGCCTTAAGGGCTGCGCCGAGGCGCAGGCTGGCCATACCATTGGCTGCATCTTCTGCCAGAACTGCCTTGTAGGCCTCTACGGCTGCGGCATAGTCCTTATCGTTGAAGAAACCGTTGGCCTTCTGCATGAGCACCTGGGGGATGAGCACGGTAGCGTCGTCGGCAACATTGTCGACGCCGTACTTGGTCGCCACCTCGATGGTCTCCTTCAGGCCGGTGACAGCCTTGTCGTATTCGAGTTCATTCACTGCCTTCTTTGCAAGCGAGAACATCAATATAGGAATGGAGCTTTTGCAGTTGGCTACGATATCTGCCCCATCTTCACCAAGGGCCTCTGCCATTACGAGAGCCTCCTTGAAGCTCTGGAGAGCCATTTCAACGTTACCTGCTTCGTTTGCGGTAACACCATTGTTGAAAGTCTCCGTGGCAGTTGCCAGATCCTGTGCATAAGCGATACCTGCGAAAAGCATCGATGCTGCAATGATGATAAGCTTTTTCATTTTCTTATAAGTTTGTTTTGGTTCAATCCTTGTTACAATTCGCAAAAATAGTAATTTTTGTTGTATTTTTGTGCCCGTCGGCTTTATTATGATAAAAGCGTTCAGACATACATTCTTTATTTCAATTCTCCTGGCAGTTTCTACCGGGATGTCTGCGCAGGACCTTCCCACTTTCAGTCAGCAGGCCGGCATCACCAGCGGGCGCTTTGCCAACGGACTCTCCTACTACATCGTCCCAAATACATCTTCCAAAGGTTATGCCAACTTTGCACTCGTGCAGAAAGGCATTGATAATCAAGAAGATGCGCGCTCGGCTCTGGGCTATGAATTCCTTGCCTCGAAGGGCGTAGGCTATACCAGGGACGGCTATATCTCATATGCCGGAGGCGCCGCAATCTTCAATTTTAAGGATGTGCCGACCTTCCAATCCGTTGCATTGGACTCCACCGTCATACTCATATTCAACCTCATCCAGAACTACAAGGGGGAGCAGGCCATCGTGGCCTGCGGAGATCTGGACGCCGCCCGCCTGAAGGACCGGCTCTACATGATGTCTCTGACGGTCAGCAAGCGCACGCCGGCCCAGGAGAAGGAGCCCTATATCTGGGCCCCGTCCGACCGCGCCCGCTTCATCCACTTCAACAACGGGTGCCGGGAACTGGCGGAAATCCGTGTGGCCTACTCCACCTCCCGCACGCCCCAGAAGTACATGAGCACCCCTCAGCCTCTCGTGACCGAGATGTTCGCCCGCCAGCTGGGCTACATCGTACGCAAGCGCCTGGAGGCCCTTTTCGTAGAGAAGGATATACCGCTGGGCTACCTCCGCTTCAGCTACACCGATTCCGCCCACACCGATTCCGATGAGCAGTACTCCTTCGTGGCAGGGGTTAATGAGAAAGACGTAGCCACCGCAACCGGCCTGATTTCCGGTGTGTTGGCGGACATCGACAAGAACGGGGTGTCCCCGGATGAGTTCCTGGATGCGAAGGCCCGTTTCCGCACCTGGGCGCAGAAGACTTCCAACGCCCGCATCTCCAATGAGGAATATGTCGGCCTCTGCACTGCCAACTATCTCTACGGAGCCAGCATGGCCTCCAGGAAGGAGATAGACAAGTTCTTCAGCGGCCGCAGGATATCCCTCGAGCAGGATCTGTCGATGTTCAACCGCTTCGTGTCCGCCCTCATCGACCCTCGCCGAAACCTCACAGTGCGCTACGGCACACCATCGGATTCGCTGGACACGGAGGCCCTCCGGAAAATCTACCAGGACTCCTGGAAAAACACCCCTGCGGCTACGGCCTACCGTGTGAAATCCGCCGACTCTCTCTCGCTCTACTACCCGGTAGACAAGAAGATGAAGATCAAGACCGAGACCACAGATCCGCAGACCGGCGGCAGCGTCTGGGCATTCAACAACGGCATGAAGGTGGTGTTCAGGAAAACGCCAGATTCGCAGGTGCGCTATGCCTACATGGTTCGCGGCGGATACACCGAGGTGCCCGGCATCAAGGATGGTGAAAGTGCTTTCGTCGGGGATATGCTTGGCCTGTACGATGTGGGGGAGATGGATGGGATGCAGTTCCGCAACATGCTGGAAGCCAACGGCATAACCATGAACTGCCGCGTGGGAATAGCCGATATGTGCATCAGCGGCACCACACCGCAAGACAAGCTAAACCTGCTCTTCCGCTCGCTGCTCTCCGTCCAGAAACAGCGAAGCATCAACCCGAAGGCCTTCGACTATTACCGGCGCAGCGAGGCTCTCCGCCAGGAGGATTTCCGATTCTCTGCCGACGGCATCAACGCAGTGACCGACAGCATCATGTGCCCGGACTTCTACTATCCGCTCACCAAGTCGGTCGGCAAGCTGACGGACGAACTGCCGCAGAAGGCCGAAAGCTACTTCACCGCTCAGTTCGCCAAGAGCCAGGACGGAGTGATATTTATAGAAGGGAACTTGAATGCTTACGACCTGCAGAAGTTCCTCTGCCGGGTTATGGGGAGTTTCCGCGGAAACAAGAGTTTCTCCGTACGCCCCAAAGTGGCCTACCAGATGCGTTCAGGCTGGTCTACCTACACGGTTGCCAAGGACGACAGGATGGTGGGGGATGGCTCCAGCGCCAACCTTGCCATGGCGGCCGAGCGTCCGTTCACGATGCAGAATTGGTGTGCCTTCCGCATCGCCGTAGAGCATCTGCGCCGCGAACTCGTGAAGGACCTTGCTCCCATGGGGCAGTATTTCGAGATAGTTCCCGAACTGCGACTCCTGCCCGTCGAGCGCATTGCGGTATTCGTAAACTGCCGCCCCTGCCCGTCCGAGGGCCTTCCGGCCGATGTCGAGCCGGCCGATCCCATGGAGGTGATGAACCGTCTGCGTGAGGCCCTGGTGAGGATATCCCGCACACCGCTTTCCGCATCCACCCTGAAGGGCCTGAAAGATGCCCTGGCCCAGGAGATGGCGGGCGAGCAGTCGGATCCGGACTATGTCATGGACGCCTTCCTGCTGCGCAATTCCGAGGGCAAGGACGTGCTTTCCAACTACTCCACTTACCTTGGCAAGGTGACGGTGCAGGATGTGTCGGATGTGATCGCCGCCCTGGAGAACGGCAGCAAGGTAGAATATGTGATCAAATGAGACGGGAAGATTTCGGGACGATAATCCAGATTGGGGATGTGCTCGTGAGCGAGGATGTCGTTTGCGAGTTCTTCGCCTGCGACTATCCCGTCTGCAAGGGCGCCTGCTGTATCGTTGGCGACAGCGGGGCCCCGTTGGAAGAAGAGGATATCCCTGCGCTGGAGCGCGATTATCCGTCTTTTTGCTCTATGATGTCCGATGCCGGCCGCACCGCTGCCGAGTCTTCCGGCTTCTTCGCGGTCGACCGCGAGGGCGACCTTGTCACGCCCCTTGTACCCGGCACCGAGGAGTGTGCCTATTGTCGCTTCGAGGGAGATAACTGCCTGTGTGCCATAGAGAAAGCGGAGCTGGCCAAACCCATCTCCTGCGCTCTTTATCCTATCCGTGTAAAGAAGTTCAAGGGTGGCGGGATGGCGCTTAACCTGCACCGATGGGACATTTGCAAGTGCGCTTTCGAGCGCGGAAAGCGCGAGGGCATACGCGTGTATCAGTTCCTTCGCGAGCCCCTCATCCGCCGCTTCGGCCCCGAATTCTACGAGGCCCTCTCCGCCGCCGCGGAGCACGTCATAGCAGATCAGGGATAATTTCGTCGGCGATGAACCAGTCCCTTTCGGGAATGGGGCCTTTATCGGTGCGCGCCAGCAGCATGACCTCCTCTTCGTGAATCTGTTCGGGCGTCAAGTCTTCTCCCTCGGAGGTCCAGCCGCACAGCTTCTGGCTGTTCCAGCTCCGCCTGTTTCCGATCAACGAATGCGCACCCGGTCCGAGGCCTACGTAGGGATGCCTTGTCCAGTAGGCCGAATTGTGTATGGCTTCGTGCCCCGGCAGGGCCCAGTTTGAGATTTCGTAATGATGATATCCGGCTTCCGCCAGCCTCCGGCACAAGTAATCATACTGCGCCCGGCATGCCTCCTCATCCAATTCCTTCACCTCACCCCTTTCTATCATCCTCGCCAGCGCACTCCCTTCCTCTATGCTCAGTTGGTACGCCGATATATGTTCCGGCCGCCATCCTATCACCTCCTCCACCGTGCTCTCCAGAATCTCCATCGTCATCCCCGGCACCCCGGTTATCAGGTCGATGCTGACGTCGGGTTTATTGGTGGGAGTTAAAATAGAGTAGGCATGGCGGCACGCAGTGCTGTCATGCCTACGGTTCATCCAGCGGAGGATGCCGTCATCCAGCGACTGGACCCCCATGCTGATACGGTTGACACCAAGATCCAGCAAGCCCCGTACGTACTCCGCACCCCTCTCGACGATATCCTCTGGATTCACCTCAATTGTAAATTCGGTGTAGGGATGGCCTTCGGACGGGCAATGCAGGTACTGCTGGCCCCTTGTGGGTCGCAGACCTGCCCTTTGCCCGTCGCGGAGAGCCTGTAGTGTAGTTAGGATTTGCCGGAGAACAGAAAGAGGAAGCACGCTGGGCGTACCTCCTCCTATGTATAAAGTATCCAGGTCGAGCGTCGCCTCTATCTCCTGCCGTCGCCCCTCGATCTCCCTGCACACATCATCCGCCCAACGGGCAATCGCCGCCTCATCCTTCCCCTTGCACGCAATCTCCGAATAGAAATCGCAGTAGGTGCAGAAACTCCTGCAGAAGGGGACGTGGAGATAGATCATTACCTAAGCATGGTCTCTGCCTTGCCCAGGCGACCGCTCGCGGTGTACACCTCGGCGGTGTAGATACCCTTCACGAACTCGCCGGTGTTGTTGACATAGATGCTCACGTCCACATCCTTGCCGTTGTAGTCGATTTCGCGGGATGCGGTGGCGGGCACGGCCTCTCCGTCAAGAGTGAAGCTGGCGCCGGAGCCGTCCATCAGCAGGATGCCCTCCGGATCCTTCACGCGCACGAAGATGCGTATAGGGCCGGTGGGGGCGAGATCGTTCTCGGCGAGGGTGAGGTTGACAACCATTTGGGTGACGCGGCTGCTGCGGTCCATGACCTTGCCGGATGCACCGTAGGCGACGAGCGAGACGCTGCGGGCCTTGATGATGGAGCCGACCGCCACCTTCTCGGTGAGGGCGTTGACCTGCTCGTTGAGTTCGGCGTTGCGGGTGTTGACTTCCTGAACCTCCCTGCGGGCGTTGGACACCTGTACGGTGAGCTTCTTGTTGAGGGTGTTGAGGGAGTCTATCTGCTTCACATAGCCGCGCATGATGCTGCGCAGCGTGCCGAGTTCCTTCTCGTATTGGCGCATTTTGGCGCGGTTGGTGGCCTCTGTTTTCTTGATGCGCTCCACAAGCTGGGCGACTTCCTCCTTGGAGGAGTCGAGCTGGGCGTTCACGGAGTCGTACTCGGTGGAGAGGGACTCGTAGTCGCCCTGCAGGCTGATAATCTGCTCAGTGAGCTGCTGCTTGTCGATTTCGAGGTCTTCGACCAGTTTGTTCTTGCTGGACCAGACATATGCCAGAACTGCACCCAGGGCTATTGCGATGACTGCCAGGACCCACATCACGGGTTTCAGGCTGGTGCTGCGTTCTTTACGTTCGCGCTCTTCGCGCTCGATTCTCATCAACGGATCTTCTTTTTCCATAGTAAAAATGCTTATCGTGCAAAAATAATGATTTTTCCGTATATTCGTGGTATGAAATACCTTGTACGTGCTATCAAATACTTTGCCTATCTGGCGATATTCCTGTTTTTGGTCATTTTTCTGCTGTCGGTTTTCGGGGTGGTCGGCTCCTCGCTGGACGACATTTTCCGGGACGGCCTGCAGTCAGTCTGGAAGATCCTGGGAATAATGGCGGTATTTGCAATCATCTATCCCCGGCTGGGGTTCGGCACCCGCAACGCCCTTGTGCCCGGGGCGTACGAGGAGATCCGTTCGGGAGTCGTGGATGTCATGCACGACCGCGGCTATGTGCTGGAAGATGAGACCGGCGAGAATCTGAAATTCCGCCTCCAGTCGCCCGTGATGCGTCTTTTCCGTATGCTCGAAGACCGCGTCACCTTCACCCGCACCGCCACCGGCTTCGAGCTCGAAGGCCCTGTCAAGGACCTTGTCCGCATCGTCAGCGCCCTGGAATACCGTTTCAGAACGGAATAATGCCGCCACGGCTAGAAGCCTGAATATCAAACAGTTATGCAAAAGCGTCTGGTGAAAATGCACCAGACGCTTTTGCATAACTCACTGAAAATCAGGCAGATCGCCGACGACGCGTTAAACCGCCTCCGTCCTGCGACGCAGCCAATCCGCATCGCTCTCGTCGAGATACGGCCGCAGGCGGTCGTAGACGAGGGCGTGATAGTCGTTCAGCCAGTCGCGTTCGGCGGGGGTGAGCATGTCGACGAGCAGGGGAGCGGTGTCGAAGGGGCAGAGGGTCAGGGGCTCGAAGCGGAGCCAGCTGCCGAAATCGTTCGACCCGGCGGAGACGCAAAGAATCAAATTCTCATGCCGCACTCCGAACATGCCTTCGCGGTAGATGCCGGGCTCGTCCGAAACCACCATTCCGGCCTCGAATCCAACGCCATTCAGATTCTGCCTCACGTCCTGAGGCCCTTCATGCACGCCGAGGAACCAGCCTACGCCGTGCCCTGTGCCGTGCCCGAAATTCCGTTGATGACTCCATAACGGTTCGCGGGCGAGAGCGTCCAGCCTGCATCCGGGCGTGCCCAGAGGGAAAACGGCGGAAGCCAGGTCGATGTGCCCGCGCAGCACCAGGGTGTAATCCTCCATCTCCAGCCGCGTGCAGGGGCCCAGGGCCCAGGTGCGGGTAATGTCGGTCGTGCCGTTCAGGTACTGCCCGCCGGAATCGCAGAGATACAGCCCGTGCGGCTCCAGCATAGGGGCCCCGGCCTTAGGAGTTATGTAGTGCGGCAGGGCTGCGGAAGGCCCGTAGGCCGAGATGGTCTCAAAGCTGTCGCCCTGATATCCGGGGATCTCCGCGCGCAGCTGCCCGAGGTGCACGGCCGCATCCCATTCGCTGACCGCGCGGTCGTTCTGCATGCAGCGGTCCAGCCAGTGCAGGAAGCGCACCATGGCGATGCCGTCCTGCAGGTGGCAGTCCCGGAAGCCGCCGATCTCTATAGGGTTCTTCACCGCCTTCCATCCTTGCACCGGGGAGGCCGTCTCCACCAGGCGCGAAGGCCCGATGAGGGAACTCAGGTGATAGTTGAGATCCGCCGCCGCAACGCTCCCGTCAATCTCGCTCATGGCAATCTCTATCTCCTCATAATAACGGAGGAAGATGCCGTCCTCACTCAGCTCTGCGAAGGTTTTCTCCGTACCTTCATCTTCCACGTCATCCTTCAGTACGAACCATTCCGCAGTCTCCGGACCCACCAGCAGGAAGGAAATCACCAGAGGGTTGTATTCTATGTCGGAAGCTCGCACGTTGAGTGTCCAGGCTATATCGTCCAGGGAACTCAGCAATACATAATCCACCCCTTTTTCCGCTATCCAGTCCCGCAGGCGGCCGAGGCGTTCGATGCGGCTTTCGCCGGGATCCACGGTGAAAACGGGAGTCTGCGGGATGCCCGGGCGGTCGGCCCAGATGGCATCCAAGAGGTTAGGCACACTAACCAGATGGCAGGCGGCCCCGTCGGCGTTCAGCCCGGATTTTATCTCACGCGCAAATCCTGCCCCTACGCAGAGGCCGTCGAGCGCTATGTAAACCTCACTCTCGCCGGAAAACTTCTGCCTGATCCATTCCGGGATGGGCACCTGCTCCGGCACCCTCATCTTGTGCAGTTCCACGCCGGTGCCCTCGAGTTGCTGCACGGCCTGGATGAAATAGCGGGTGTCGGTCCAGAGCCCGGCGTGATCCAGGGTGACAACCACATCGCCGGCCTCGCCAGTGAATCCGGTCAGCCACTGTACGCACTTCCAGCGCTCGGCGGGATACTCGCTGCCGTGGGGGTCGGACCCGGTGACAATCACCACATCCCATCCCCGGTTGCGCATCATCGCGCGCAGCTGCTCAATCCTGTCAGCGAATACCATATTTGCGGAGAATCTTGACGATGGGTTTCCGTATGGACTGCATCCAGAGGGTGTAGCCGTAGTTGTCCGGATGGATGCCGTCCACTGAGGCCTCATGGCTGGCCGGGCAGGCCTCGGGGAAGATGAAATAGACATCCTTATACTTCTTGCGGCCCTCGGAAGTGGTTTTAATTTCCTTGAAGATCTGGGCAGCCATGTCCATCTTGGCCTGCTCCTTCGAGTCTTCCTCGGTGTTGAAATTGCGCCTCTCGCGGTAGATGGTCTGCTGGAATATCAGGGGTTTGCCCGGGTGGGCGGCTATCATCCTGTCGATGAACGGCACCAGGCGCTCGCGGATCAGCTTGGCGGAAGGATTGGAGAAGGTGTCGAACACGAATGCTTCCGCATCCACATCAACCAGCACATTGCAGAAGTAGTCCTGGAGCATGCAGCGGCCGCTGCAACCGAGCGAAAGCAACTGCAGGCCGGTTGCCCTGGAGAACTGGGCCGGGTAGGTCATGCCCGCCCGGGAGGTGCTGGAGCCGTGGGTGAAACTGGATCCCCAGATGGCTATGCGATGGCGGAAGGGATTCTCTATCGCGGACAGGCTGGAGCCCTCTTCCACACCGATCTTTATGGAATACTCCTCGCTGAAGGTGGGGAAGTAGAGCAGGCACTCGTGCTCGCTGCCGTCCATCTCCTTGATGAGCGTCAGGGCCTTGGCCGGGTCCTTCCTGGGGCTCACGCCCGAAGCAGCCCACAGCCACTTGCCGTCCTGGCGGATGTAGAGGTCGTATCCGCGTGCAGAGATTATGCTGGTGTTGGTGGGGTCGTCCATCTCGCCGTATTCGGTGAGGATGCTGATGCTGCGGGAGTTGGTCTTGAAGACGCAGCCCATGCCGGAAGTCTGCCGCACCATCTGGTTTTCCCGCTTGGTAAATCCCTTATACACAGTGGTATCCACGCGGTGATAGGGATTGGCGGTCTTGCCCGGCATCAGTTTGCCGATGATGGTAAGATCCGAAGCTTCGGTGTAGTCGTAATTCTGTGCGGAGGCCGCGGAAATGGCCGCAAATGCGGCTGCGAAAATGATTGCGAGAGAGATTATCTTTTTCATATCGTAAAGATAAAGATTCTTAACGAAAATATCATTACCTTTGTTTATTATGAAGAAGATTATCCTGTTTTTTGCATTCCTCACCATCGGAGTCGCCCTGTCCGCCGGCCCGCGCATCACGCAGGCCGACAAGGACCGCGCTGCAAAGCTCGTATCCCAGATGACCGTCGATGAGAAGATCGAAATGATCTCCGGAAAAATCGATGCATTCCACACCTATGGCATCCCTCGCCTGGGTATCCCCGCCATACGCATGGCGGACGGCCCCCAGGGCGTGCGCAACGTGGACGGCAAGAACATCCAGAGCACCTTCTACCCCTGCGGAGTGTCCGCGGCAGCCAGCTGGAACCGCGATGCCGTGCATGAGATGGGAGCCGGAATCGGCTGTGCAGCCAAGGCGCACGGCGTGCAGATAATGCTGGGCCCGGGCGTCAACATCTACCGCTCAGCCCTCTGCGGCCGCAACTTCGAGTATTACGGGGAAGACCCGTACCTCGCCAGCGAGACGGCCGCCAGCTTCATCGAGGGCATGCAGGAGCAGGGCGTGATGTCCACCATCAAGCACTTCGCTCTCAACCAGCAGGAGTACGACCGCCACGGCACCAGCTCCAATGCAGATGAACGCACTATCAACGAAATCTACTTCGCCACCTTCCGCAAGGCTGTGGAGAAGGCCGGTGTCGGTGCGGTGATGACCAGCTACAACCCCATAAACGGCACCCATGCCGCCGAAAACCCCTGGCTGGTGAAGGAGAATCTGCGCAAGTGGGGGCACGAAGGCATAGTGATGACAGACTGGACTTCCACCTATAACACTCTCGATTTCATAAAGGGCGGAGTGGACCTGGAAATGCCCAGGAACTATGTCACCAATCCCAAAGCCGTCAAGGAACTGCTTGCGAACGGCGTCATATCCGAGGCTGACCTCGACGAGAAATGCCAGAACATTCTCCAGGCCTTGATTGCATTCGGATTCCTGGACAAGAACCTTGAGGCGGATCCTTCCGCAGAAGACAACGCACTCTCCGAGAAGCGCGCATACGAAATCGCCCTCGAGGGTCCGGTGCTTCTCAAGAATGAGAACGGCATCCTGCCCCTTAAGCCCGGCAAGAAGAACCTCATCGCGGTCATCGGTCCTAACGCAAACACGATTGTCTGCGGCGGAGGATCAGGATGGGTTAACCCCGAAGACGGCAAGGGTATCACCCTGGCCCAGGGCATGCTGAACCTTGGAAAGAAGTGGAACGTGAAGGTGCTTGAGACCCCCGATCCGGCGGTCCTGAAGAAAGCTGCAGCGGTGATTGTTTCCATCGGCTTCAACAAAAATACCGAGTCCGAAGGCCGCGACAGGGAGTACTCCCTCGGCGATGAGCAGAACTCCCTTGTGCAGGAAGTTGCAGACTTGAATCCCAACGTGGTGGTGGTCGCCAATTCCGGCGGCGAGTTCGACATCACCCCTTGGGCAGATAAGGTAAAGGCAATCATACTCGACTGGTATCCCGGACAGGAGGGAGGTAATGCCATAGCTGCCATCCTCAGCGGAAAGGTCTCTCCTTCCGGGAGGCTTCCTTTTACTTTCTGGGGCGCTCTCGATGCCAATCCCGCCCAGAAGTGGTACCCCGCTCCGCCTCTGCATCCCAGAAAAAACAGGGACCGCTATCCCTTCACGACCTATGGCGAGGGCATTTTCCTCGGTTACCGCGGAGTGGAGCATTTCGGCGTGAAGCCCATGTTTGCATTCGGTTATGGCCTGACATACACCACTTTCGAGTATGTGGATGCCTCCGTGACCAGGTCGGGTGATGGTTTCGATGTGAGCTTTACCGTCCGTAATACGGGCAAGGCCGATGCGAAGGAGGTCGCCCAGGTATATGTGGCTCCTGAGAGCCCTTCAGTGATGCGCCCCGCAAGGGAGCTGAAGGGCTACGAAAAACTGCTGGTTCCCAAAGGAGCCTCGCAGAAGTATTCCATACACCTCGGCCCGGAAGCCTTCAGCTACTACGACGTCGATACCCACTCCTGGAAACTGGACCCCGGCAAATACCGCATACTCATTGGCGCATCCTCACAGGATATCCGCCTGGAAGTCCCTGTAACACTATGAAAATAGGCCCCGTAGATTTGGGCGAAAGGCCCGTGCTGCTTGCCCCGATGGAGGATGTGACGGACGTATCGTTCCGCATCCTCTGCCGGGAGCAGGGGGCCGATATGGTCTACACCGAATTCATCCCCTCGGACGGGCTCATCCGCGACGCCACCAAGGCTCTTGCCAAGATGAAAACCCTCGAGGAGGAGGCGCCGGTGGGCATACAGATCTACGGACACATCCCCGAATCTATGGTGGATGCCGCCAGGATGGCGGACAGGGCGGTGGAACTCGTGGGCGGCCACGGGGCGGATGTGATCGACATCAACTTCGGATGCCCGGTAACCAAGATCGCAGGCCGCGGAGCCGGTTCCGGAATGATGCGCTATCCCGACAAGATGGTAGCCATCACCAAGGCCGTCGTCGAGGCCGTGGGCAAGCCGGTCACCGTGAAGACGCGCCTCGGCTGGGACGAGTCTTCCAAAATAATCGTGGAGCTTGCCGAGCGCTTGCAGGACGTTGGAATACAGGCACTTACCATCCACGGCCGCACCCGCTGCCAGATGTACAAGGGGGCCGCAGACTGGACCCTCATCGGCGAGGTGAAGAACAATCCCCGCATGCATATTCCCATCATCGGCAACGGCGATATCGCCACCCCGCAGCAGGCCCGGGACGCTTTCGACCGCTATGGCGTGGACGGCATCATGATAGGCCGCGCCACCTTCGGGCATCCCTGGCTCTTCAGGGAGATCAAGCATTTCCTTGCCACCGGCGAAGAGCTGCCCCCGCTTTCCATCCAGGAAAAGGTGGCCCTCGCCAAGCGGCAACTGACTCTTTCGCTTCAGTACAAGGGCGAGCCGCGCGGGATCTACGAGATGCGCAGGCACCTGTCCTGCTATTTCAAGGGCCTCCCGGACTTCAAGGAAACCCGCATGCGCATGGTCACCACTCTGGATGTGGCGGAGTTGTCCGAGATTCTGGATGGAATAGCAATTCAATACAGAAATATATGAATAGGTTAGCAGCCCTTCTTTTATCAGCACTATCAGTCGTTGCCGCCTGCATTTCAGGTAAGTACGATTATCATGTCTGCGCATACGTATGGCCGTCCTGTCACGACGATTCCCTTGCCCATAAGTGGCTCTGGGCCGATGGCGAAGGAGAGTGGGAAGTTATTAAAAAGGGCGATTCCCGCTTCGAAGGGCATTATCAGCCCAAACAGCCGCTCTGGGGGTATGAGTTGGATGATAATCCGCAGGTGGTGGAGAAATGGATAAAGACGGCTCTCAGATATGGTGTCAATACCTTTATCTACGACTGGTACTGGTACAATGCTCCCGACGGATGGAGCGGCCCGTATCTGGAAGATGCGCTCGACAAAGGCTTTCTTGGCGCTCCGTCGAACCGGAAGATGAACTTCTATATCATGTACGCGAACCACGATGTAAAGTACAGTTACTGGAACTACCATAAGTGGGGTGTAAACGCTGATTCCCTGCTGTTCAACCCACGGGTAGGTATGGAGGACTGGAAGAAGATAGTCCATCGGGTGATAACGCAGTATTTCCATCTCCCCAATTACGTAAAGATAGATGGTTGCCCGGTGTTTGCGATGTTCAATGCTGACATTTTCAAGCAAGGATTTGCTTCTGATGAAGAGGCTGCTGAGGCGATGGATTATTTCCGCGCCGAGGTGCGTAAAGCCGGTTTTCCAGACTTGCACCTGCAACTGACTCCCGGCGGGGGAAGCGACCCGAGTGCAAAGAAACAGGAGCACATGCGTGAGAACATCGCCCTGCTGGGCATCAACAGCATCGCTTTCTATAATATGGGAGGATTCGACTGCGATTACGAAAAGCACAACGGGAATGCCGTGCGCATGCGCGAAGCCACCGATGCTGCCTACGACATCCCGCTGTTCCCCACGGTCTCAATCGGTTGGGACGACACGCCCCGCTTCCCGGCGAAAGGCGAAAAGCATGTAACCCGATTCAACCATAGTCCCGAGGTCTTTGGCCGATACCTCCGGATTGCGAAGGATTATGCCGATGCTCACCGGGACACCCAGCCACCGTTCGTGATGATCAACGCCTGGAACGAATGGGTGGAGGGCAGTTACCTCCTTCCCGACAAAGTGACGGGATTCGGATATCTGGAAGCGGTCGGGAAGCTGTTCAAATAATCGTCATAACCCGGCGATAATC
>R22__coassemble_371_pt1 | contig 30949 bp, 32 predicted proteins | sample R22__metabat2_low_PE_056 | metagenome-assembled genome bin R22 | reverse complement strand
TGAGACGATCTTCATAAGAATGCTTTTTACGCATAACAAAACCCCGAAAGTTTTTTGTCTAACTTTCGGGGTTCATGTCAAAAGGAGGTTTTTTTATTAGCGGCAGCTGATTTCCAGCCGGCTTTCTATTGTGTAGTCGTAATCCTCGTCGTAGATGGTTGCGACGCCATCCTTGGATACCATATACTTTTTGCTTTCGCCCCGGCGGATGGTGTCGGTTATCTCCGTGGATCCCGGGTTGAATTCCGGCCGGACCTTGTAGCTGACGCTGTCCGGGCCCGCCTCCAGTATCTCGATTCCGGCATCCTCCATGTCGAAGGAGGAATCCCTGCGGAGGGTGGCGGCGTTCTCGTAAAGGTTCATCCCCCGCTCGGGGAATAGCAGGAACCTGCCGGTATAGTTGTAATCCATGCCCTGATGATGCTCGGTGACTAGCAGGACCGGGGTCTTTCCGCCGGACTTGATGCTATCCGTGTCAAGGCTGTCGTCCATCCAATCGCCCTCGAACTTCCGGCCGTTCGCGAAGGTGTAGATGCCGTGGCCGTTCTTGTTGCCGTAGTCGCTGAACTCGCCCTCGAACCTGGCCCCGTTGGCATACTCCCAGACTCCGTGGCCGACAGTCCTTCCATCCTCGAACTCGCCTTCGAAACGGTCCTTGCCATCGGTGAATCTTCCGTCAAAGCTATCCCGGACGATCACGCCGTGCCCGTGGCGCTTGCCCTCGCGGAAGGCGCCAGTGTAAATTTCGGATACGGTGCTGAGATGGACGCCGGTTTCGTCGCTCTGCCTGGCTGTGCCCTGGCCGTGTTCCTTGTCGTCCAGCCACTCGCCCTTGTAATCGTAGCTGTGGCTGGCACCCCCGCCGCTGCTAAACTTGTGGTAATGGCCTTTGCCACAACGCTTTCCGTGCTGCCACAGTCCATCGTATGAAGCATAGTAGCCGTTGAGTTTATAGTCCATATGGCCGCTTCCATGCGGCAGGCCGGCCTCGTCGATATCTCCATAATAGCTGTCGTCGTTCTCGAATTCTATCTCCTGCGGGTCCAGCATCTCCTCATCCTTGTGCTGCTCGAACAGCTCCTTGCACTTAGCATCTCCCAGGTCCATCCCTGTCTCCCACAAGTCGAGCGCCCCATTGACATCGGATTTGTAATCGGGGGTCCAATCTCCATCGTACAGCATCTTTCCCATGTAAGCGTAGGCGCCGGCTTCTCCTTCATCCGCCGCTTTCGAAAAAGCAATCCAGGCCTCGGCCATATTGTATTCGTCGTAGTGGTATTTTCCCTGTTCAATAAGGGGAAGGGCGTTCAGTTCTTTTTTGGTCATATGCTTGAATGGTTGGTTGCTGATGATGGCGGTGCGCTGCTAGCGGACGAGGCGGACGTAGATGCTGAGGGGGAGGGTTTTGCCGTAGGGGTCGTTGAGGGCCAGTTCGCCGCTCGTCAGGCCGTCCGCGCCAAGTCCGTCCGCGACGGGCAAAGGGCCCGTCAATGACCCACAAGGGGCCGATTGTACGGGCATTGCCCGTCCGATAGACCCCAGCCCAAACGCCTCCCTGACCAAGGTTTCACCCAGGGCGGCGGAGTAGCCATTGGAGTAGAGGTTCAGGACCATGAAGGAATCCTTCGGCTTCAGGATGTGGGCCACGCCCTTCAGCAGGCCGAAAAGACTCTCGTCCAGCTTCCACTTCTCCCCGTTCGGACCGTGCCCGTATGCCGGAGGATCCAGGATGATGCCGTCGTAGAGGTTGCCGCGGCGCTCCTCGCGCTGCACGAACTTCATCGCATCCTCCACAATCCAGCGTATGCCGTCCATGCCACTGGCTTCCATGTTCCCGCGGGCCCAGGTGACAACCTGCTTAATGCTGTCGAGATGGGTGACATCCGCTCCGGCCGCCTTTGCCGCCAGTGATGCGCCACCGGTGTATGCGAAGAGGTTGAGTACCTTCGGCGTATTATCAGCCCCTGCTAAACGCCTGACCTGCGAGTAGATGAATTCCCAGTTCGGAGCCTGCTCGGGGAAGACTCCAACGTGCTTGAAGGCGGTGAGGCCCAGACGAAGGCGGAACTTGAGCCCGTCCTGCAGGCCGGGGTAGGATATGTACCACTGATCGTCTATCTTCTTATGGCGTTCCCAGGTGCCCCGGTCTTCGATGGCGCCGGATTTGGCTGCGCCTTTGCCATTCTGGCCACCCGACTTGCCATCTGCCGAAGCGAGCTTGAATGCCACGTGCGCAAGCTTACGCCACTCGGCCTCCGGTAGGCTCTTGTCCCACAGGGCCTTGGGCTCGGGACGGGCCATCACCACGGAGCCGAAACGCTCCAGCTTCTCGCCGCAGCCGCTGTCCAGCAGCTCGTAATCTTTCCATTGTTTATCCGGGAATTCTACCATAGTCCAGCCATTTGTCAACAAAGATAAGAAATTTAAGTTTAGGCAAACCATAAGATTTTTCTTATGGTGGTGTTAAAACACGCAATCGTCAGCAGAAACATATATTAAAGCAATTGTTTGCCACAAATATTTGGATTATTCGGCACGAGGCCCCAATTTGTGCCACCATTAAAGCGTTGTTAATTATGGAGAAGGGTTACTATCACGTCTATTCTTTCGGGGAGGACACCCCGAAACTTCTGACCAGCGAGCGCGAGTTCGTGGTTGCAATGAATCTGCTGGCATATTGCACTCTTGTATTCGGATGCAAGGTTATGGCCTTTGTATTCATGAACTCACATTTTCACCTTGTTTTATACGGAACCGAAGAGGAATGCAGACAGTTCGGAATCCGACTTATGAAAATGATACTTCACAGGATAAACAAGGCCCGGATCAAGCCGTACGATTTCCATGAGGTTGCAATATCTGCCGACTCTATAGCGACCAAGGAGGATCTGATGAGTATCATTGCATATGTTCTGCGTAATCCCATCGAGGCGGGATGATAGGAGAGCTTCCTGTCAGAACCAGGGTAGCGACGCTGGGGGTTCATTATGATTATCCGGCTGGATGGACATTCACCCCCGATGGCCTCATTCTTCCCAAGCATTATGTCGACCATAATGCGGTTGAAGCGATATTTGGAGGGATTGGCCAACAGGATGGCGGAAAAAAGTCATGGCCGCGGGTTTATGAAAATAGATATTGTGGACCGGATTGCATTAGCCAAAAAGCTGAAGGTGGCCAGAGGAACGGGTGTCAAGCAGTTGGCCAGGGTTTTGGATATTAAAGAATCTGTGCTTAGCAGTATTATGTCGTAATCCATTTACAAAAACTGGCCTGGAATGGCACATTATGTAAAAAAACCTCCGAAAAATGGAGGTTTTTTTACAAATATCGGCAATCCAAGGGCCTTTGTGTAAAAACGTTTCTAAACGTTTAGCAGCAATGGCCATTTAAGGGCCGCAAAGCGGGCTTGAAATCAGCTGCCGCTAGTTTTTGGCAGCGCGATGCACGAGGCCCTGGAAAATGGGGAGGAAGGTGGTGTCGCCGCCGCGGGCGTAGAGGAGTTCGGGATGGAACTGCACGCAGACGATGCCGTCATATTCCCAGGCTTCCACCACGCCATCGGCAGCCCGAGCTACCACGCGGACCCCGGCTCCCGGCTCTTTCACTGCCTGATGATGAAAGGAGTTGACCATCAGCGAATCGGCGCCCAGAATCTCGCGCAGGCGCGAATCGGGTTCCAAATATATCATATGTGTGCCCACCCCGTCCGGTTCGCTCTGTCTATGTTTGATGGCAGAGGCAGTGCCGTTCACGGAAGTTTTTTGAGTGGTGTATTGCGTCGGCAAATCTTGGTATAGCGTCCCACCTAAAACCACATTCATAAGTTGCTCGCCACGGCAGATGCCCAAGATGGGCAGGCCTGCGTCCAGAGCGGCACGGGCCAGCAAGAAATCACTCGTATCGCGGTGGTAATTCACCTCCACGGTTTCGTTCCAGATACCCTCGCCATAGCGGGCCGGATCCACATCCTCGCCGCCGGTCAGAATCAGCGCATCCACATGCGAAAGCGCTTCCACGGCCTCATGAAACGATAGCACCGGCGGCAGCACCACAGGCACACCGCCCGCGGCACGGACGGCCACTGCATAGGCGTCGCTCACGTCGATGCGGCCGCGGTCCCATCCGGCAGAAATGCCCACCACTGGAGCCCCGCCGCGGGCGCATCCGGCCAGAAACAGCAGCACCAGCGCAAAACATGCGGCTTTGCGGAGGGCCATATTTGTGCGTGCCATCATCATTTCGCGGTTGCGCTGTCGATCATATCCGTGAACTTCTTCTCTATCTGCGTACCGAGCTCCTTCTCGCCGGCGCTCTTCAGCACGTCGGCCAGATAGTAGACATAGTTGCCGCAGAGTTCGAATTCATCCTGCGCAAAGCTGTAGAACTCCAGATAGAAGGCAGAAGAGGCCAGAAGTTCGTCGGCATACTTCACTGCCAGTTCGCGGGCCTTGTCGGGCTGCCCGAGCTTATAATACAGCTCTACGGTCTTCACAACCATATAGTCGTTGCCGCTGAACCCTATCGGAATGGCGCAGATGGGGAAGTTGACCATGGCGGCTTCGCTGCGGTCCAGCATCTCCAGTGCGCGTTCAGGCTGTCCGCATCCGATGAATGCGTTGGCGCAGTTCACGTGCAGGCTGCGTATGCCCATCACCGCCAGGAAAGTGTAGCAGTTCTGGTAGTCCACGAACCACCCCGGGGTCTTCAACGCCTCGAAACTGTACACCTCCGTCATGTAATGCCAGAGTTCGTCCGGATCCACGATCCCGAATGAACTGGAGGAAGGCCTGTTCTTGAAAGGCACCAGCTTGGTGGAGAAACCATCGCTCATAAGGTACTCCTTGATGCCGATGTTCAGGTCGCCGCCGTTGCTGAGCATGTTGAGCGGACGGTCCCACTGGTAGTTCGACAGGAAGTCCAGCACGAACAGCTCGGGCTTGGTCAGGTAGTCCTTGTCTGCAGGGATCTGCAGGATCAGGGTATCCAGCATGCGGTCCGCCATCGCCTCCGATACTATCCCGCTCGCGAGAGCGTTCTTCTTGTTCACGGGTATGGAGATCTTGCGGGACGCGATGTAGTCGTAGCGGCGGCCGGAGCTCATCTGCACCTTCACCTGAGGATGCTTGAAGAGGGTCATCACATCAGAGATGCTCATCACGCGGTTCCTTTGGTCGTAGATGGGGATGTATTCGTTGGTGCCGTAGAGATACTGCTCGGGGCCTACCGTCAGGGGCAGGGGCTTGCTCTCGTTGCAGGCCCACTTCATCTGGTCGATGTGCCAGTCGGTGCCGAGCAGCGAGGTGTTGGCTATGCGCACGTCCGTGCGGACATCCTCCACTTCCTGGGCATACCAGAGAGGGAAGGTGTCGTTGTCGCCGTGGGTAATCAGGATGCCCTGCGGGCCAACGGATTTGAGGTAGTTGGCTCCGAGTTCAGGGGCGGTGCGACGGTTGCTGCGGTCGTGGTCGTCCCAGTTCTCCGCGGCCATCAGTGCGGGTACGCACAGGCACACGGCGGTCAGGAACGCTGCCAGGGAGGTGTCGAACTTGCCATGCAGGGTTTCGTTAAGCAGGTCGTAGAGTCCGAACACGCCGAGGCCTATCCACACGGTGAAGAAGTAGAAGGATCCCGCGAAGGCGTAGTCTCTCTCTCGCACCTGGAACGGAGGCATGTTGAGGTAGAGAACTACCGCGATGCCGGTCATGAAGAACATCAGGAAGTTCAACCAGCATCCGCGCTTGTCCTGCCCAAACTGGAAGAAGAGGCCGATTAGGCCCAGGAGGAAGGGGAGAAGGTAGTAGTGGTTCTTGCCCTTATTGTCTGCCAGCACGGAGGGGGCGTCGCTCTGGTCCCCGAGACGCCAGTTGTCCAGAGGCTTGATGCCGCATTCCCAGTTGCCATGGAAGATGTTGCCGGGAGTGGGGCTGTGCACGTCGTTCTGGCGGCCTGCGAAGTTCCACATAAAGTAGCGCCAGTACATCCATCCCATCTGGAAATCGAAGAAGTAGGCCAGGTTGGCGCCCATCGTGGGCTTGGGGGATGAGGCCCCCTTGATCTTCTTGCCCTTGCCGCGGGTGTAGATCTTGTAGACATCCTTGCTCTGCGGATCCACGTTGCTCCACATGCGGGGGAAGAGCATCTTGCCGGAGGCATCGTATTTGGCCTCGCCGGGACCTTCGACCTTCTTGTACTTGCCGTCCAGCGGAGTCCAGTACTTCGTTTCCTTCACATCGAAGGGGGCATCGTAGTACTGCCCGTAGATGAGCGGGGTGCTGCCGTACTGCTCGCGGGTGAGATAGCGCACGAGGGTGAAGGCGTTATCCGGCTGATACTCGTTGGTGGGAGTCTTGGCGCAGGAGCGGATGATATCTATGCTGAAGATGGAGAATCCTATGATGATAGTGGTGAGGCACAGCAGGGCGGTGTTCCAGAACACCTTGCCCTTATCGAGGGTGCGGAAGAGGCCCCAGAAGCAGAGGCCGAGGATGGCAACCAGGAAAAAGGCTGCGCCGGAGTTGTAGGGCAGACCCAGCACGTTCACGAAGAAGAGGTCTACATAAGCGGCCATCTTGGGCAGCCATGGGATGACCATGAACACCATGATTCCAAGGATGGCTCCGCCGATGATGAGGATCTTGAGGAGCTCCTTGAAAGTGAAGGGACCGTCTTCGCGCTTGCGGTAATAATACATGAACACCAGGGCGGGAATCATCAGCAGGTTGAGCAGATGGATTCCTATGCTGAGGCCCATGAGGAAGGCGATGAGCACGATCCAGCGGTTGGCATGAGGCTCGTCCGCCCGGTCGTACCACTTGGTCATGACCCAGAAGACGAGGGCTGTGACGAGGGAGCTCATTGCGTAGACTTCTCCTTCGACTGCAGAGAACCAGAATGTGTCTGAGAAGCAGTATGCGAGGGATCCGACGAGGCCGGATCCAATGATGGCGATCACCTTGCCTAACGGCAGGTTCTCGCCATCCTGTTTACTGGTGGACGGTTCCCCCAGACCCCCTCTGTCGCTTCGTTCCGAAAACCTCGATCCACCCGCCATGCGTTTGGCGAACCAGACGATGGTGAGGTAGAGGAAGAGGATGGTGAGGGCCGAGCACAGGGCACTCATGGCATTGATCAGGAGCGCAGCGTGCATGTTATCCCCGAAGAGGGTGAAGATGCGTGCGAACAGCTGGAAGGTGGGGTTTCCCGGAGGATGCCCGACCTCGAGTTTATATGAAGATGCGATGAACTCGCCGCAGTCCCAGAAGGATGCAGTGGGTTCTATGGTGCTGAGATATGTGAACGCGGATACCACGAAAGCTGCCGCTGCGGCAATCCTGTTCCACAGATTGAATTTCTTTTCTGTCATAGCTTACAAAGATAGAAATTTCTTACGAATTTCTATTGCTCCATAGTTACACTGCGTTGCCTGCTGCCATCTTATTGTTGGCCCCATGCTAATCATCCCGGAAGTGGCCTTTTGCTTAAACGATTAGAAACGTTTTTACAAATACTGGCCTAGAATACATAGTTTTGTAAAAATATCGGCATTTTTTGCGGGTTTTTTACAAAAATCGGCCTCCGAATGCAGTTTTTGTAAATTAAATTCGATGGATGCCCTTAAGCCGGACCTGGGATGAGCGCACCAGCGCGAACGGCGGAGGAAAGGGATAGAGGCGCGAAGCAACGAAGGCACGCCTCAGCGTGCCCGGCGGTGCGGGTATTTTGCCGCGGCAAAATACGGGAGCAAGGAGCCGCGGGGGTTCTGGGGGCAGAGCCCCCACAGAAGGACGTTAGGGGCAGAGCCCCTGACAGACAAGGGTTCCCTAAAGCCGACCGGCTTTAGGGAACTGGGTCATATCCCGATCCGCCCCAGGGATGGCAGCGGAGAATGCGCTTCAGGGAGAGCCAGAAGCCTTTCAGCGGCCCGTATTTGCGGAAAGCCTCGAGGGCGTACTGGCTGCAGGTTGGGGTGAAGCGGCAGGTCGGCGGCTTAAGCGGCGAGATGCACAGCTGATAGAACTTTATCAGCAGGATGAACGGCGCCGCGAGTATCTTCTTCAGCAGTTTCATAGCCCCTCTGAAACACGTGCCAGTATCGCCTCCACCTCCGCGCTGATTGTCGCGAAGTCGGCCAGTTCGGGGGAATTATATTGAAAGAGGATATCCGCGCCCGCGATCTTCCGCACGCGGTACGCCTCGCGGATGCGGCGCTTCAGCAGGTTCCGCTTCACCGCCCGCTTGAAGAACCGCTTCGGCACCGCTATGATTACTCTCGCTGATTGGAGTTCCGGGGAGACAGGTATGGTAGCGGAGTGAACGCCACTGCCAGCCGCAGGCAGGTAGCAATACCGGAAATGCCCGAGCGCGCCCCACCTGCCATCGGCGAGAAGGGTCGCGATTGACTTCTTGCCGGACAGCCGCTCAGCCTTACTCAGCGTGTTGCCCCCGGAAGCCATAACCTTATTTATTGTTCTTGAGGTAGATCTCTATGGCCTTGGCCACAGAAGGCACTTCGGGCGCAGGGCCCTGGATATCGATGGAAAGCCCCGCCTCGGTCATCGCAGGCACGATGCTCTTGCCCCATCCGACGAACTTGATGTCCCCCTGCTTGAAGCTGGGGAAATTCTCGAACAGGCTCTTCACATCGGCGGAATTGTAGAGGGCGATGATGTCGTAGTCGGCAAGCTTGAGGTCGCTCAGGTCCTGGGTGACGCTCTTCACAAGCTCGGCTTCGCTGTAGTCCAGCCCGGCCTTGGCCAGGAGGGAGGTCATGGAATCGGCGCTTGCGCCTGCGGATTTGGTGACGAGGAACTTCTCCCCTTTGTGCTTGGGGCCTATCAGTGCTGCCACCGAAGCAGGGGTGCCGTCGCCGAAGAAAATCTTGCGTTTGCGGTAGACTATATGCTTCTGCAGGTAATTGGCCACCAGCTCGGTGCTGCAGAAATACTTCATGGTCTCGGGGACTTTGAAGCGGACTTCTTCTGCAAGTTTGAAATAAGCATCGATGGCGTGGCGGGAAGAGAAAATAATGGCGGTATAGTCCGGGAGATTGATTCTCTGATCGCGGAATTCACGGGAACTGAGCGCTTCTATCTTAAAGAAAGGACGGAACTCAAGTTCTGCTTTATATTTGCCCTGCAGGGTCTCGTAGGCAGTCATCTTCGAAGGTGCCTGCTGTGATATCAGAATCCTCATAATTGTCAAATTCGCCTTTAAAAAATCAGCGCGGAAGCGATGAGCGCTCCGGCCGGTAGCAATTCAAGCGCGCAAAGGTACAAAAAAGTTGCGAATACACCGCATTTTTGTTGCAAAATCTGTCCTTCTCGCACCACCGACAGTAACCAGAAAACAGCCAGTTCTCCATTGATTACCAGGCGGATAGCCTCGTCGGAGGCCTTGAACATATAGAGGATGCTGATGCTGAGCATCATGAGGATTGCAAAACTGATAAAGTAGTTGAGGATGCCGCGGGTGATGGCTTTATTCGAGTCGGCATCCAGCCTCAGGCGGCGTCCCAGCAGCAGCGCGTGCAGGATGAGGCGAAAGATGAGGACGGCGACGACGACGGCAGCCAGTTCCCCCAGGCGCAGCCAGGGCTCGCCCCATCCGGCCAGGAAGTCGGCATCGTAGAGGCAGTAGCGGTCGATTGCAACAAGAAAAGGCACGGCCAGCAAACGGGCGCACACATTTCGCGAGCGGGCGGTACTGATGCTGTGCTCCACCTCCAGGTTACCCCGGCTGCGCAGCAGGCATCCTACCATCGCCGGCATGAGTTTATATAGTTCGGGGATGATGAACAGCACCAGCAGGGCGCTGCCTATGAGGATCCAGGCGTGTTCCGGCACATCTACCCAGGCTGCGCTGATGGGCGCCGCCGGCTGGCTGACGGGTAGATGCAGGGTGCCGAAATTCACAACCGCAAATATAATAAATCTGCGGCGACCTTCCCCATTTTTGGCCATTATTGGGGAAGGTGCCAGGTTTTTTGGCGGACCTTCCCCGTTTTGGCTTATTTTTGGGGAAGGTGAAACCGGGTGTTTTTTATATCTTTGCATTTATGAAGAACGACAATGATTGGAAGCAGCGTCTGGGGGTGGTATATTCCACCAATCCGGATTTCAAATATCAAACTGCGGAAGTGGTTGAAGCCGACACCCTGCCGCCTGCAAAGCAGCGGCTGATAGTGGCCATCGACCGCCGCCAGCGTGCCGGAAAGCAGGTTACGCTGGTGAAAGGCTTTATCGGCCGGGCCGACGACCTGGCGGCCCTGGCCAAAATCCTCAAGACAAAGTGCGGTGTAGGCGGCACGGCCAAGGATGGCGAGATCACCATCCAGGGCGACCTTCGTGATAAACTCGTCACCCTGCTGACCCAAATGGGTTATAACGCGAAGCGTGGAAACTGAAAAATGCCTATATTTGTAGATTAATGGACCGCATCCGAAACTTCTGCATCATCGCCCACATCGACCACGGTAAATCCACCCTGGCCGACCGTCTGCTGGAACTCACGCAGACGCTGAGCGAGCGGGACATGGAGGCGCAGGTGCTGGACGACATGGACCTGGAGCGCGAGAAAGGCATCACCATCAAGAGCCACGCCATCCAGATGCAGTACAAGGGCCATATCCTCAATCTCATCGACACCCCCGGCCACGTGGACTTCAGCTATGAGGTCTCCCGCTCCATTGCTTCCTGCGAGGGCGCGCTGCTGGTGGTGGATGCCTCCCAGGGCGTGCAGGCGCAGACCATTGCCAACCTCTACCAGGCCATCGACCACGGGCTGGAGATTATCCCCATCCTGAATAAGATAGACATGGATTCCGCGCAGCCGGACGTGGTTGCCGACCAGATAGTGGACCTCATCGGCTGCGATCCGGACGAGATATTCCGCATCTCCGCCCGCACCGGCGAGGGCGTACAGCCCATCCTGGACGCCATCATCGACCGCATCCCGGCCCCGAAGGGGGATCCGGACGCGCCCCTGCAGGCCCTCATCTTCGACTCCGTCTTCAACCCCTTCCGCGGGGTGATCGCCTACTTCAAGATCAAGAACGGGACGCTGCGCAAGGGGCAGACCATCAAGTTCTTCAACACCGGTCAGGACTATGTGGCGGAGGAGATAGGCATACTGCGGATGAAACTCGTGCCAACGGCGGAGATCGGCTGCGGCGACGTGGGCTACATAATCTCCGGCATCAAGAGCGCAGCCGAGGTGAAGGTGGGCGATACCATCACCGGCAAGGAGAACCCCTGCAGCGAGGCTATCGCCGGATTCGAGGAGGTGAAACCGATGGTGTTCGCGGGTATGTACCCTGTGCAGGCCGACAAGTTCGAAGAGCTGCGGGCGGTGCTGGAGAAGTTCCAGCTGAACGACGCGTCCTTCGTGTACGAACCGGAGAGTTCGCTGGCGCTGGGAAGCGGTTTCCGCTGCGGATTCCTGGGCCTGCTGCACCTGGAGATCGTGCAGGAGAGGCTGTTCCGCGAATTCGACATGGACGTAATCACCACGGTGCCGAACGTATCCTATAAGGTATATACCACGCAGGGGGAGGTGATGGACGTGCACAATCCGTCCGGCCTTCCCGCGCCTACGCTGATAGACCACATCGAGGAACCCTTCATCCGCGCTCAGATAATCTCCAAGGCCGAATTCTTCGGGCCGGTGATGAAGCTCTGCCTGGATAAGCGCGGCACCCTCGTGAGCCAGCATTATATTACTTCCGACAGGGTGGAGCTCAACTACGACATGCCGCTCTCGGAGATAGTGTTCGATTTCTACGACAAGCTGAAGAGCATCTCGAAGGGCTATGCCTCTTTCGACTATCATATAATAGGATACCGCTCCGCGCGGCTGGTCAAGCTGGATATCCTGCTGAACGGCGAGCCGGCGGATGCACTTTCGACTTTGATACATGAAGACAATGCCTACGAGTTCGGGCGGAAGATGTGCGTGAAGTTGAAGGACCTGATCCCGCGCCAGCAGTTCGACATCCCCGTGCAGGCCGCCATCGGCGCCAAGATAATAGCCCGCGAGACGGTTAAGCAGGTGCGTAAGGACGTGACTGCAAAGTGCTACGGCGGCGACGTGACCCGCAAGCGCAAGCTGCTGGAGAAGCAGAAGGAGGGCAAGAAGCGCATGCGGCAGATAGGCAAGGTGCAGGTGCCCCAGAGCGCCTTCATGGCTGTTTTGAAACTTGATTAATTTTTAGAAGCCGGCCGGTCCGGCGAAACGGATATGAAGAATTTACTGTTGTTCCAGAATTTCGGTCTTTGGGAAGTACTGATTATCGCCTTCGTAGTGCTGCTTATTTTCGGTGGAAAGAAAATTCCCGAACTCATGAAGGGCCTCGGCAAAGGCGTTAAGAGTTTCAAGGAAGGGATGAGCGAGGTTGAGAAGGAAATCAAGGATATCGACGACGAGGTAAAGCCTAAGGAATAATGGCGGAGGAGATGTCCTTCTGGGATCATCTGGAGGCGCTCCGCTGGTGCCTGCTTCGGGTGGTCGTCGCGTTCGTGATAGTGCTGGTGGGGTGCTTCGTCGCCCTGCCGCATATTTTTGATGCGGTGATCCTGGGGCCCGCCCATGCGGATTTCTTCCTGTACCGCTGGCTGGGCTTCGTGTATGGCCCCGGGGAGGACGTCAACATCATCAATATAAACGTGGCGTCGCAGTTCATGACTCATATTTCCGTGAGCATGTGGATGGCGCTGCTGATCATTTTCCCCTACCTGATGTATCAGATCTGGGTGTTCGTGCGCCCAGCCCTGTATTCGCGTGAGGTGCCCGGCGTGCGCGGGGCGTTCCTCGGCGGTACCGGACTGTTCTATATCGGCTGCCTGGTGGGATATGTGGTGGTGTTCCCCATCATCTTTAAGTTTCTGACATCCTACCGGGTGTCTTCCGATATCGTGAACCAGATATCGCTGAACAGCTACATGAGCACGCTGCTTTCGATGGTGTTCGTGATGGGGCTTGTGTTCGAGCTGCCGTCGCTGAGCTGGGTGCTTGGCAAGCTGGGAGTGGTTTCTCGGGAGATGCTGCGGGGCTGGAGGCGCTATGCCGTGGTGGTGCTGCTGATTCTGGCGGCCCTCATCACCCCGACAGGGGATCCGTTCACGCTGTTCGTGGTTTTCCTGCCGCTGTATGGGCTGTATGAGTTGTCGATAGCGGTGGTGCCGCGCAGGGAGGTAGAGGATGAATAGTTTTGGGGCGGCGGTGAAGTCGATGCGGCTGCGGACGTTGCCGCTGAGTCTGGCAGGGGTGCTGCTGGGATGCAAGCTGGCGCTTGCGGAGTGGCAGGTGAAGCCCCTGGTGGTGGTGCTGGTGTGCCTGACCACCGTCTGTCTGCAGATATTATCCAATTTAAGTAACGAACTGGGCGATGTGCTCCGGGGGACTGACACCGATGAGCGCCAGGGTCCGGCCTATGGGCTGAATTCCGGTATGCTTACCGTGGAGCAGATGCGCCGGCTGATCCGGGCGTTCGTGGTGCTGTGCTGCGTGTTCGGCGCTGCCATGATATGGGTCTCGTACGGCATCTTCTTCTGCTGGCCTTCTTTTGGTTTGTTGGTGCTGGGCGCCTGCGCCATCTGGGCCGCGATGCATTATACCCTGGGCCGCAATCCCTACGGTTACCGGGGGTTGGGGGATATCTTCGTATTCATCTTTTTCGGGCTGGTGAGCGTTATGGGCGCGTACTTCGTGTGTTGCCACCGGCTGGATTCCTGGACGCTGGTGCTGCCTGCGGCGGGGATAGGGTTCTTCAGCGTTGGGGTGCTGAATATCAATAATATACGGGATATGAAGACGGATGCAGTGAACCGTGTGACGATGGCTTTGAGGATGGGGCTGCGTGGTGCGCGCATCTACCAGACCGCGCTGATTGTGCTCGGCTGGGCCGCGCTGATTGCGTTCGCGGTGCTTGCAGTTTGCAATCGCTGGCCTGGAGGCTGGTGGTTCCTGCTGACCCTGCCCCTGTTCGTGATTCATCTTTATGGAGTCTGGACACGCACCGACCGCGATCTGGATCGGTTCTTCCCCCTGCTCGTTTTCGGAACCTTCCTACTGGCTATGGTTTACTAGCCACATACAACCGGCAGATGCCGAAGTTGTAGGCCCGGTGCTTCACGTCCACGAAACCGCACCCCTTCAGGAACGCACACCACTCCTTGCGGCCGGGGAAAGCCTGCACCGAAGCCGGCAGATACCTATACGCATCAAAGTTGCCGGACATGCGCCCGCCGATCAGCGGCATCACGCGTTTGAAATACCAATTATATAAATTGCGGACAGGCTTCCATCCCGGCACGCCCAGTTCCAGCATAACGAATTTTCCGCCCGGACGCAGCACCCGCAGAATCTCAGCCATGCAGGCGGAACGGTCCTCGAAATTCCGCACGCCGAACGCCACGGTTACATTATCGAAACTGCTTTCGCGGAAGCGAAGGGCAGCGCAGTCTCCCAGCTCGCAGGTGATGCGGCGTTCCAGCTTTTCGGCCTCCAGCTTGCGCCGCATCTCGGCCAGCATCCCCTCGGAAATATCTATCGCAACCACACCGCAATGCCGCTTCTGGGCTATCGCGATGGCGAAATCCCCCGTGCCGCAGGCAACGTCCAGCACCTGCGGGCCGTCTATCCAGCGCAGAGCGCGGCGGCGCCACGAACGGTCTATCCCCAGGGAGGTCAAATGATTGAAATGATCGTATTCCGGAGCAATCGAATCGAACATCTCACGGATTTTTTCTTTTTCAGGCATCTTTTTGCTAACTTTACCACAAATATAGGAAATTATGAAAAGAATCCTCATTCTGCTCGCCGGGTTCGCCCTGGCTCTCGGCCTGAACGCACAGGAAAAATATCCTAACTATCCTCTCCCGGACCATCCGGACACCCTCCGCATCCTCGCCATCGGCAACAGCTTCTCGGACGATGCCACCCAGTACCTCCCGGACCTCTTGGAGGCCGCAGGCATCCACAACGTGATCGTCGGCCGCCTCTACATCGGCGGATGCACCCTGGAGCGCCACTGCCGCGAGTTCAAGGACAACGGCCACGAATACGTCTACCTCAAATCCACCAACAACAAGTGGGAGACCATCAAGAAATACAAGCAGGGCTCCTTCATGGACGGTGTGGGAGATGAGCGCTGGGACATCATCACCATGCAGCAGGGTTCGCCGAAGAGCGGCCGCTGGGACAGCTACGATCCCTGGCTGGGCACCCTCATCGATATCGTGCGCAAGAACTGCCCCAACCCCGAGGCCACCATCGTGTGGCATCAGACCTGGGCATATGCGAGCACCTATACCAACCGCAACTTCGCCAACTACGCCTATGACCAGCAGTACATGTTCGACAGCATCCAGATCTGCGTAGACAAGGCCCGGAAGGCATACAACATCCCCATCGTGATCCCCTCCGGCCCGGCAGTGCAGCTGATGCGCGGCACCTCGCTCAAGACCGAGAAGGAACTCACCCGCGACGGCTTCCACATGGACTATAAGTACGGCCGCTACCTGACCGCGTGCGTGTGGTTCGAGAGCCTCATCAAGCCCGTGTTCGGCGTGAGCGTGAAGGGCAACAGCTTCCGCAATGCCGGCACCGACAACGAGGTGACCGACAAGGAGGCTGCGCTGATGCAGAAGGTGGCCGTCAAGGCCGTGAAGGCGCAGGCAAAACGATAATCCACATTTATACATATGAAGACCATACAGGAATTAACCGACATCGCCTCCCAGGTCCGCCGCGACATCGTGCGGATGGTGACGGCCGCAAAATCCGGCCATCCGGGAGGATCCCTGAGCAGTACCGACATCCTTACTGCCCTTTATTTCAGTGAGATGGATCAGAATCCCGCAACCTGGACCCGCGACGCGAAGGGCCAGGATGCGTTCATCCTCTCCGCCGGGCACCTCGCCCCCGTGTACTATTCCGTCCTCGCCCGCGCAGGATACTTCGATCCTGCCAAGATGGGCACGCTCCGCAAGTTCGGCAGCGACCTTCAGGGTCACCCCAGCGTAGGGCACATCAAGGGCATCTTCCAGCCCTCCGGCTCCCTCGGACAGGGCCTCTCCGCGGCAGCGGGCATCGCCCTCGGCAAGAAGCTGAGCAAGGATGGCCACCGTGCGTTCGTGCTCTGCGGCGATGGCGAGAGCGAGGAAGGCCAGATATGGGAAGCGGCAATGTTCGCGCTGCACCACAAGCTGGACAACCTCGTGGCCATGACCGACTGGAACGGCATGCAGATCGACGGCCCCATCGAGACCGTATCCGGCATCGAGGAACTCAACGAGAAGTGGCTCGCATTCGGCTGGGACGTGATCGTGGCCGACGGACACGACTTCGAGTCTATCCTGAACGCATTCCAGCTTGCACGCAAGGCGAACGGCAAGCCTAAGATGATACTTTTCAAGACCGAGATGGGCCACGGAGTGGACTTCATGGCCGGCAGCCACAAGTGGCATGGCAAGGCTCCCAGCGAGGAGCAGTGCGCACAGGCCATGGCTCAGCTCAAAGAAACCTTAGGAGATTACTAGTATGAAGAAGTATACAGATTCCGGAAAGAAAGATACCCGCAGCGGATTCGGCGTCGGCCTCGTGCTGGCCGGGCGTGAGAACCCTGATGTGGTAGCCCTCGCTGCAGACCTTAAAGGCTCCCTGAAGATGGATGCCTTCGCCGAGGAGTTCCCCGAAAGATTCATCGAGTGCGGCATCGCCGAAGCCAACATGGTGGGCGTTGCGGCAGGCCTCGCCCTCACCGGCAAGGTGCCCTTCTGTGGCTCTTTCGCAGAGTTCGTGACGGGCCGCGTGTACGACCAGGTGCGCCAGGAGGTATCCTACGGCGGCACCAACGTCAAGCTCGCATCCTCCCACGCGGGCATCACCCTGGGAGAGGATGGCGCTACGCACCAGACCATGGAGGATCTTGCGCTGATGCGCGCCCTGCCTGGGATGACGGTGCTCGTGCCCTGCGACTACAACCAGACCGTGCAGGCCACCCTGGCCGCGGCACGTATGGTAGGCCCGGTTTACTTGCGTTTCGGACGCCCGTCCGTGCCCAACTTCACCGATCCTGACGAGCCGTTCGTGATTGGCAAGGTGTATAACCTGAATCCTGGTTCCGATGTGACCCTGGTGGCTACCGGGCATCTCGTATGGGAGGCTCTGCAGGCTGCGGAAGCCCTTGAGGCAGAGGGGATTAGCGCCGAGGTGCTGAACGTTGCTACCGTGAAGCCCCTGGATGCTGCCGCCATTCTGGAGTCGGTCGGTAAGACCGGCGCCGTGGTGGTTGCCGAGGAGCACAATGCGTTCGGCGGCCTGTCCGAGGCTGTGGCTTCTGTGGTTGCTGCCGGCAAGCCTGCGCCCATCGAGTTCATCAACGGGGGTGACAAGTTCGGCCAGAGCGGCACGCCCGCCGAGTTGATGGCGGCCTACGGCCTGGATGCGGCGCATATCGCAGCCGCTGCTAAGAAGGCTATTGCGAGAAAATAAACCTTTGGCCGCTTCGGTCGTCTAACTTTCAATGATGGGCGAAACGGAATTCAGGCAGATGGTATGCCAGTACAGTGAACCGCTGTACTGGCATATCCGCGCCTTGGTGGGTTCGCATGAGGATGCCGACGACATCCTGCAGGAAGTGTTCGTGAAGGTGTGGAAGGCGCTGCCGGGGTTCAGGGGGGAATCATCTATAAATACCTGGCTGTGGCGGATTGCTACCAACGAGGCGCTGAGCTTCCTTCGCAAGCAGAAGGTTCGGGCGGCGCTGAGCTTCTCTTCTATCGATGCGGAAGCGGAGCGGGTGCTGGATTCCGACCCCTGGTTCGACGGTGACGAAGCGCAGCGGAAGTTGGCTATTGCGGTGGCCAAGCTGCCGGACAAGCAGCGCGCCGTTTTCTGCATGCGTTATTTCGAAGAGTTGCCCTACGAGGAGATTTCCGCCATTACAGGCACTTCGGTGGGCGCTTTGAAGGCGTCTTATCATCAGGCGACGGAAAAGATTAAGGCTTCTGTCGAACTGGCGGATTAAACTTTTGAGTAGGTTTTACATCTAAATAATCGGTATGAGTAAGAAAATTGAATATAAGGTGCCCGACGGCTACTTCGAGGATCTCCGCACGAGACTCTCGGCAATTCCTGCGCAGGAGAAGCAGCCGACCCGCTTCCAGAAGTTCGCACCGTACCTGGCGCTTGCAGCGTGCTTCGCAGTCGCAGTGCTGGCCGGCAATCTGATTTTGAGCAGGACCGCCATGCCCGCCGCATCGGAAGATGAGATAATAGAGTATCTAATCAATTCCGACATCACGCTCGCGCAGATAGAAGACTACTTAATATCAAATAATTAGAACTATGAAAAAGTTTGCACTTGCAGCCCTGGCACTTTTGGCTGCCATTACCATGAGCGCCCAGCAATCTCAGGGACGCACCGAAAAGAAGAGTTTCTCTAAGGAAGATGTAGAGAAATTCAAGCAGAATGCACAGAATCGTATCCAGAGTGAGCACATCGCCTACTTAACCTCAGAACTTGAACTCACTCCAGAAGAGGCCGAGAGATTCTGGCCCATCTACAACAAGGCCCATCAGGAGCAGATGGATAACAATCAGAATTACCGCAAGGCTCTGAAGGATCTGAAGATGGCCGTCAAGGAAGGCAAGAGCGAGACTGACATCAAGGCTGCGCTGGATGCCTACAACAAGGCAAAGAGCGGCCAGCGCAATGTCCTGGCAGACTACCAGAAAGACTTTATCAAGATTCTCGGCGTAGTTAAGACTGCCAAGCTGTATGTGGCAGAAGACAGCTTCCGCACCCGCCAGATCCACAATCTCACCGGCGGCGGCAAAGGCCAGCCCGGCGTGCGCCCTCAGGGCAATCGCCAGCAGAATAATGGGAAGGGAAGGCCCGGCTATGGAAAAGGCCAGCCGAAAGAAAAGCCGGTGCAGCAGCCGGAGAATATCTAGCAAACAGAAAGGGCCTCCCGCGCGGGAGGCCCTTCCTGTTAGTTACGCTATCCACACGAGCACATGGCGGTCGAAAGTCATGTACTCCAGGTCGAACTCCTCTTCGAATCCATCCTTATTGATAAAGGTGGCTTCCAGTTCGCCCTCGCCCTTCACGCGGAAGGCATCGATCTCGATCTGCTCGGCGAAATCGACCTTGTACTGGCTCATCTTCTTGTAGACCGCTTCCTTGGCGCACCAGTAGATGGCGAGCTGCTCGTTGCGGTGATCGTCGTCCAGATCATCGATTTCCTCTTCGGAGAGAGCTTTCTTCTCGACCGCGGAGAAATCGCGGTCCAGGCTCTCGCAGTCGATACCCACATCGTCCAGGTCGTTAAGGATCACGGCCACATACTTGTCGGTATGGGTGATGGAGATGTTGGTTGCGTTGTTTTCGATATAAGGTTTGCCGTTATCGTGGTGGGAAAGATAGACTTTCTCCTCGAACATAGCGTCCAGGAGTGCACGTACGGCCAGTTTCTGCTTGCGCAGGGATTCGCTCTTTATGAACGAGATTTCTTCCAGTTCGTCGGAAGGAATGGAGGATAAAGCTTTAAGTTCTGCCTCGGTTTCTGTGATATGCCAAACACCGAGACGCGAGTGCGCGTCGTCGTCGAGGTCTTTTGTAAGAAATAGTGCCATAAATAATTACAACATGCAAATATAATCAATTTTTAGATATCCAAAAAATATGTATCTTTGTGCTGCTTTAAGCGACTATACTCTTAATTCATCATGAAATATCTAACTAACGAGAAATTGGTCATCGTCGGAGCAGGTGGAATGATTGGCTCCAACATGGCCCAGTCCGTGCTTATGCTCGGTCTCACCCCCAATGTATGCCTCTACGATATCTACGAGCCCGGCCTTAAGGGCGTGCTCGGCGAGATCGACCACTGTGCGTTCGAAGGTGCAAACGTCACCGCAACCATCGACCCCAAAGAAGCATTCACCGATGCCAAATACATCATCTCATCCGGCGGAGCTCCTCGCAAGGAAGGCATGACCCGTGAGGATCTGCTCAAGGGCAACTGCCAGATCGCAGCCGAGTTCGGCGACAATATCAAGAAGTACTGCCCCGATGTGAAGCACGTGGTGGTTATCTTCAACCCGGCAGACGTCACCGCCCTCACCGCCCTCATCCACTCCGGCCTGAAGCCCGAGCAGCTCACCAGCCTCGCCGCCCTCGACAGCACCCGTCTGCAGGAGGCGCTCGCACAGGAATTCGGCGTGCAGCAGTGCAAGGTCACCGGCGCCCACACCTATGGCGGACACGGTGAGGCCATGGCGGTTTTCGCTTCCCAGGTAAAGATCGACGGCAAGCCTCTCGCAGAGATGAAGCTCAGCGAAGAGAAGTGGGCCGATATCAAGCTCCGCACCGTGCAGGGCGGCAGCAACATCATCAAGCTCCGCGGACGCAGCTCCTTCCAGAGCCCTGCATATCAGGCAGTTAAGATGATCGAGGCCGCGATGGGCGGCGCCAAGTTCACCTGGCCTGCAGGATGCTACGTGAACAACAAGGTGTTCCAGAACGTGATGATGGCTATGCCCACCGTGATCGACAAGACCGGCGTGCACTTCACCGCTCCCAAGGGAACCGCAGAAGAGATGGCAGCCCTCAAGGCTTCCTACGAGCACCTCTGCAAGATGCGCGACGAGATCGTCACCCTCGGCATCGTTCCTCCGGTGGCCGAATGGAAGAAGCTGAATCCAAACGTTTAGAAACGTATTTACACAAACCGGCCTGAAAGCCCGATATTTGTAAAAAAACCTCCGTTTTTCGGAGGTTTTTTTACATAAAACGCCATTCCAGCGCCAAAAGTGTAAATAGAAATCCGGACGCCTAGTCGCTTTCCCTCAAAGTTCCGGGAATAACCTTATCTATGTAGAGAACGCCGTCAAGGTGGTCGCATTCGTGTTGGAAGATGACGGCGGTGAAGCCTTGCACGCGCTCGGTGGTGTCGCGGGGGGCCAACGCGGCGTTGGACTGGCCGTCGGCGGAGGCACCGATCAGGGTGTAAGTAATATCAATATCGCGATACCTCATCACGTCGCCGCGGAGGCCTGGGACGGAAAGGCAGCCTTCGGGGCCGGGTTCCGTATCGCCACTAAACCCAACGATGCGTATGTTAGGATACACCTCGAACGGCTCGCCGGGCTTGTCGAAGCGCTGCACGGCAACTATCCGTCGAGAAATCCCTACCTGTGGGCCGGCTATGCCCACTCCGTCTTCGGAAGGGTCCTGGACAGTGGCCAGCATAAGTGTAGAAAGTGCCTCAAATTCAGGGGATTGCAGCATTGAAGGGGTGAATTCTTCACACGGGGTGCGCAGCACCAGCGAATCGGCTTGGTCTGCAATAGTCAGCACCCGGAGGATGCTGGTCCCCAGTGAATCGGTGCCGGGAATGACCGAAGAGATGGTGTCAAGTTCCGAGGCTGTCCAGTCGCCGCGGGAAGAGCAACCGCCCAGCAGCGCTGTGGCCAGAGTAAAACAAGAAGCAAGAATGATTTTCCCTTTCATTTTCTTATATTTGTAGAACACGGACTATAACCTTGCAAAAATAAAACAAAAATATGAAAAAGACCATCCTTCTGAGTTTGCTGCTTCTGGCCGCCACCTCCTTGAACGCGGCGCCATCCCCCAACAACGCCCGTCTCGCCAGCCATATCTACTTCGATTCCGCGGAGGGGCAGCAGTGGCGCATGTGCAACATCTCCGAGGCCGGGCAGGCCGAGAAGATCTCCCAGCCGGGCTTCGACGACAGCGCCTGGATGCCCGCCCGCATCCCCGCCACCGTGCTCACCAACCTGGTGGAAAACGGCAAACTCCCGGATCCGTATTTCTCTGATAATAACCGCCTTACGAAGGGTCTCATCCCCGACATCAACGAGGTGGGCCGCGGCTACTACACCTACTGGTTCCGCACCGAGTTCGACATCCCCGCCGACTACGCCGGCAAGAAGGTCTGGCTGCATCCCGAGGGCATCAACTACCGGGCGGAGTTCTGGGTGAACGGGCATCTGTTCAGCACCCTCACCGGCATGTTCCGGGGCGACGACATCGACATCACCGAGTTCGCCAACATCGGCGGACGCAATGCGCTGGCGGTGCTGGTGTATCCGGTAGATTTCCCCGGCCGGCCCGGAAAGAAGACCTGGGGCGCGCCCGGCGAATACAACAACGGTGGCGACGGCAACATCGGCCTGAACTCCACCATGCTCATGAGCGTGGGCTGGGACTTCACCTTCTGGGATGCCGTCCGCGACCGCAACACCGGCATCTGGCGCAGCATCTCCCTCTACTCCACCGGCGGCATGACCGTCAGGAATCCGTTCGTGCGCTCTACCCTGGCGCATCCCGACTACGACGCGGCCGACCTGACCGTGAGCGTGGAGGTGGGCAGCCGCTACGTGGACAGCCCCAAGACGCATAAGGCGCGGGTGCTGGGGGAGATAACGGAGCCCGGCGGCAATGCGATCGCCCGATTCGAGAAGACCGTGGAACTCTACCGTGAGGAGGTGCAGGAGGTGACCTTCTCCCCGAAGGGATTCCGCAGCCTGCACATCGACAACCCGCAGCTCTGGTGGCCCCTGGGCAAGGGCGAGCATCCTCTTTACTCCCTGAAAATCAGCGTGTTCGACGATGATATCCTGAGCGACGAGCTCACCACCACCTTCGGCATCCGCGAGGTCATCGCCACCCGCGAAACCCCGGACGAGAGCAAGCTCTTCGTGGTGAACGGCAAACCCATTTTCGTGCGCGGGTCGAACTGGATTCCGGAGGCGATGCTGAAGGATAACGACAAGCGCATGGCGGCGGTGCTGCGGATGAGCGCGCAGTGCGGATTCAATCTCCTGCGCCTCTGGGGCGGCGGAATCGTGGAAAGCGACTACTTCCATCAGCTCTGCGACGAGTACGGATTCATGGTGTGGGAAGAGTTCTTCATGACGGGGGACACCCGCCATCCTCACGACGTGGCCACCTACTTCGCGAACGTGGAATCCAGCGTCAAGCGGGTGCGCAATCACCCCTGCGTGGTGTTCTACGTGGCCTCGAACGAGAGCACCGAGGTGAGCGGCACGCGCGAGCTGATAGAGAAACTGGACGGCACGCGGCCGTGGCAGCAGCAGAGCGAATGCGACGGCATCCACGACGGCAGCCCCTACGTTCAGGTGAACCCGATGTTACATTATCTGGATAAAGCCTCCCCCCGCGGCAGCCGCGTGAACGGGTTCAATCCGGAGTACGGATTCACCGGAATGCCGCACTGGACCTCGCTGCAAAGGTTCCTGAGGCCGGAGGAGATATGGCCGATGAACCAGTACGTATGGGACTACCTGGACGGCAGCGGTTTCGGAAAAGTAACCACCACCGTGAAGGCGCTGGCGGACAACTACGGGGAATCTTCGAACATTAAAGAGTATGGATGGCGGACTCAGCTGCTGAGCGCGATGAACTCGAAGGCCATCTGGGACGTGTGGAATTACAACAAGCTGGGCTACGGCGACCGCTTCTGCTCCGGCACCCTGTTCTGGAGCCACGCCAGCCCCATCCCTATGATAAAGAATCACATGTGGGACTGGTACCTGATCCCTACCGCATCGCTCTTCCACACCATGCATGCGCTGGAGCCGGTGCACGTGATGTTCGACTACGAGAAGAACACCGTTTCGGTGTATAACGACCGCCTGACGGCGCTTTCGAACCTGACTGTGGTAGCGAAGCTGTTCGACCTGAACAGCAAGAGCCTGGCCACCTGGACGGTGCATGGGGTGAACGTGAAGGCGGACGGAGTGGCCTGCGATGCCATCTCGCTGCGCCTGCCGGACAAGCTGACACCTGTGCATTTCCTGGCGCTGGAACTGAGGGATGCGAAGGGCAAGCTGCTGAGCGAGAACTTCTACTGGAGGTCGACGGCTCGCTATCACGAAGGCACCCTGACGGGCCCTTGCGCATCCGGGTTCGAGAAACTGGCTACGATGCCTGCGGCGAAGGTTAAGAGTACGCTGAAGAAGCGTTCGGATGCTGAGAATCTGTATTTCGATGTGACGCTGAAAAACGGTTCGGGCAAGATCGCGTTCTTCAACGAGGTGCTATTGCTGGGCGATGATGGCCTGCCGGTGCCTTATACTTTCTATTCCGATAACTACTTTACACTGCTCCCTGGTGCATCCAAGACGGTTACGCTTGAAATCGCACGCGCCGATGCGCCTGCGAAGCCGGTGGTGCACGTGGAGGGGTGGAATGTATCAGAAGTAACGCTCAAATAGCTCGCGGAGCCATCCGGGTTTACGGATATTCTGGCGGAATTCTTCCAGGCGGGCAGCGTTGGGGGATTCCGGAATCCAGAGCTTCAGGTATCCTCCATAATCGTACTTCTCTTTCAGATGCGCGCACATGCGCTCCCAATGGCCCTCGCGATCCAGTTCCGGATAGTGCGAGAGGCCGAACTGTATGGTGCGGCGGACTATGGTTTCACCGTCGATGATGCGGTCGGCTTCCGCTACGATGCGGCCGTAGATGCTGCGCGGTTCGTGGTCGGATGAGGCGCGGTGGTCTTCTGCTGCCTGCGCCATCGTTTCTATCTGCTCTTCGCTGAACCACTTGCGCAGGTTCGTGTCTTCCCGGATGATGCGCCCGGACACCAGGTGGTGCCGTTCGCGACCTTCTGTTAATCCGGTGTCGTGGTAGGCTGCTGTCGTGTAGACCATGTCGTGGTCTACATCGTAGTATTCAGCTAGTTTCAGGCTCTGCTCTATCACCGTCCGGGCATGATCTACCCGGTGCGCCTCGTCGAACGCCGCATACCGCGGAATGATTTCCGATTCTATGTAGGCCTGAAGTTCGGGATTCATACGAACTGTCCGTCTTTCATGGTGAGGGAGCGGTCGCAGAGGGAGGCGAGGGCTGGGTCGTGGGTGACGATGACGATGGTCTGGCCGAGGCGTTCGCGCAGGGAGAAGAACAGGCGGTGGATTTCTTCCTTGGTGGCGGAGTCGAGGTTGCCGGTGGGCTCGTCGGCGAAGAGAACCGCGGGGCGGTTGATGAGGGCGCGGGCGATGGCTACGCGCTGGGCTTCGCCGCCGGAAAGCTGTGAGGGCTTGTGGCCGGTGCGGTCTGCAAGGCCCACTTCTTTAAGCAGGTCCCTGGCGGCCTCGGTGGCCTCTTTCGTGCTTCGGCCGGCAATCAGCGCCGGGATCATCACATTCTCCAGAGCGGTGAATTCCGGCAGGAGATGATGGAACTGGAACACGAAGCCTATCTTGCGTCCGCGAAACGCGGAAAGCTCCCGGCTGCCGAGGGCAAGAGGGTCGGCGCCGTCGATTAGAAGGCTGCCGCCATCAGGGGTTGAAAGGGTGCCAAGTATCTGAAGGAGAGTGGTTTTGCCTGCGCCGGATGCGCCGGTAATGGCCACCACCTCGCCTTTCTCTGCGCTGAAGTCAACTCCGCGCAGCACCTGCAATTCACCAAAAGATTTGGTAATGCCCTTAGCTTGTATAATTGTATTATTTGTCATTCTGAGCGAAGCGAAAGAATCTACGCAAATATAGCAAATTTTGCTATCTTTGCAGTAGACCCGGGGTGTAGCGCAGTTGGTAGCGCATCTGGTTTGGGACCAGAGGGTCGCATGTTCGAGTCATGTCACCCCGACCAAAAAAATTATTATATTTGTAACATCCGATGAAAGCGTTACGGAAAATAATGGCCGTGGCACTCCTGCTCACCGCAGGGGCGTTGTCCGTGTGGGCAGCGGGGGAGAGCACGACCGTGAGATTCCGTTTCGGGAAGGTCGAGGCAGACCTGAGTAAACTCGAGGCTCTTCTCGCCGGGGCAGACTCTTCCCGTATCGTCGGAGTGGAAGTCCGTGCGAGTTCTTCGCCGGACGGCCCGTACTGGGTGAACAAGACTCTCGCGCAGGACCGAGCTTCTTATATTATTAATAAGGTTAAGGAACTCTGCCCCTCGCTGGGCGACGATGCCATCAAGAGCACGGTCGTCGCCGAGGATTGGGCGGGAGTGGCCGGATGGCTGCGCCGGAGCGGCAAGGCTTGGAAGGATGAAGCCCTCAAGATAGTGACCGAGAGCGAGGCTTCCACCAGGGAAGAGAAACTGCAGGACCTTTACGCCGGAGAAGCTTGGGATGAGATGATGCGCAGCGCGTTCCCGGCGTTGCGGTCGGCAAAGGTGACCGTTATCCTTTCGGACGACGGGAAGAAGGCAGCAGAAGAGCCCGCACCTAAAGCAACGCTTGAGGTGAAGGTAGAGCAGGTTCAGAGCAGCGGTAGTTCGATCGAAATTTTGTTCCCGGCAGGAATACGTTACGTTCGTCCGGAATACGCCGATAACAGCCTTGCAATCGATCTTTTGAAGGCTGTCGTCAAAGACAACAAGCCTCTGACAATTCGTTCTTACTCTTCACCCGAAGGATCTCCCACAGCCAACGCCACTCTCGCGAAGAACAGGGCGGAGTGCATGCGGCAGTATCTGGTCGCTGAGCTCGGAGTTCCGGCCGACAGGATAACTGTGGAAAGTTGCGGTGAAGACTGGGCCGGACTGGCCGGCGAGGTGGAGAAGAATTACAACGGCGCCAACCGCGACGATGTTCTTAAGGTCCTTTCGGACGAGGCTCTTTCGGGGCCTCAGAAGAAGGCGGCGGTGCGCGCTCTCGATGGCGGCGCCACTTGGCAGCAACTCATAGCCACACAGATGACCAAGCTCCGCAAGGTCGTCGTTTCTGTAGAGTAGTTACAAAAACTAATGTTACAAAAGCTGAAGCTGGGTAGCGACGCAGTTAACCAGCTTTTCGATGATTATCGGCTTGGTAATGAAGTCGTTAGCCCCTAATTGATAGCCCTTTACGATGTCTTCGGTAGAGTTGAGGGCAGACAGGATAACGATCCTTATACCGGCTGTTTCAGGGTTTTCACGCACCTGGCGAAGCACCTCGAAACCATCCACTTCCGGCATCATGAGATCCAGCAGAATGAGGTCCGGCCTCTCCTTTGCTATCTCCTCCAAAGCTATACGACCGTTCGCAGCCTTGCGGATGCGGAACTGGAATTTGGAAAGCATTTTCTCTACAAGGAGAAGATTCAATGGCACGTCGTCGACGGCCAGTACGTTATATTTGGAGAAGTCTGTCATTGCTCTTTACTCTGCCTGTCAATGGATGCAATCCACATTTTGGGAGTCATTCCGGTAACCTTCTTGAAGATGGTATTGAAGGATGAAGCGCTAAGGAATCCGCACTGCTGCGCGATTTCTTCTTGCTTGGCCTCGCGATGCGAAAGAATATACTGCTCTGCGTAGTCTACACGCAGGATATTGATCAATTCCGGGAATCCAAGGTTGTAGGTGTTGTTCACCATCTTGGAAACATAGGTTTTATTGGTCCTCAGGCTTTCTGCAACATCGTCCAGCGTCAGTTTAGGCTGCAGGAACACATGCTGGTCCATCATCAGGTGCTGGAACCTGCTGGCAAGGCTGTCTTCGTCCCACGAATTGGATACGGCGGAGAAGATCTTCTCTGCCAGCATGGGCATCTGTTCGGTCTTTTCTCCCGACTTCCATACATCTATATGCAGATTCTCGCCTATCTTCTCCTGAATACGTTTGAGAGCTTCTTCTTCTGCATCATCCAGCAGGTCGTTCATCATGCTCTCTACCGTTTCTGCCTTATTATCCTTATTGTAGTTGTATCTGAGCAGGATTTTGTAGTCTGTGATGTTGATAATGGGCTGATTGCCGAACAGGGCGTTAAAGCCAAAGAAGAAGGCCGAAATGAACAATAATGTGGCCGAAATCACTGCAATTAGCGTCCCATTGCCGTAAAGGTTTTCTCCGAACCCTATCCTGCCGGCCATCACGAACATAGGAATAAGGCCTACAGCCAGTTGCAAGCGGGCCAGACCGATTTTCTTTTCCTTGAAAAGGAAACTGAAGATCGAGCCAGGAATAAGTCGTTTCTGCCGTAGCGTCATAATCACGAACAGCAGCAAGTATACCAGTTCTGCCCCAAGAATGACGTTGTAGATATCCTCGGTGACCAAATGGAACATCTTATGGACTTGGTCATCGCCATCCAGCATTTGGAATCCTACTATATATAAAAGAAGCCCACCGAAGAACAGTCCGGTAGGGAAAATGATCCAAAGGTGGCTGAGCGGATTGCTTCTGGCTGAGTGCATCAGCCTGTGCAGATATGTGATCAGCAGCGGCACGATGCTTGGCCCCGCCAGCATTCCTATCAGTGTGGTAACTATATAGAGACTAGAGCCATGCTCGGCAAGAGCATGGCAGGCTTCAGCAAATATATATGCTCCACAGGCCAGGAACAATGGCACAAATATATGGAAAGTGTCTGTTCTGGAAGCCACCATCAGGTGAATCAATACCCAGAGCAGACATGTCGCAACCGGCAGGAACAGATATAGGGTCAGAAGCATCAGAAGTCGTCGTTGTTTTCGTAAATAGCTGTTTCCCAGTCGCTTACAGAAGCGGAGAAGGATATCTGTTTGTATATTTTGCTGAGGTCCAGCCCCAGATGGAAGGTGTATTGTTTGCCGTAGACAAAGATATTGTCCGGCAGGAGCCCGTACAGCATGAACTTGGCAACCTGATTCTTGAGGGCGGAATACTCGAAGCCGCCTATTTTGAAGGAATCCACGTCGTAGATAACTTCTACGCACTGTTTGCCGATTTCTATGTCGTCAGGTATGGAATAGTAGCGGTGGCTGTCCACCATATGGTCTACCAGGGAATCGTAACCGATGAATTTCTCATTCTCCATGCCTACACCGAGAAGTGCATCGCCCTCGAAAACCACTACAGGACGGTAGAATGCCTGCCTGTGCCAGGTTCCGGAGTTGTTGAGCACGTCGTTGATGAAAACGCCCGCCTGTGCAACGTTCGTTGCAGTAACCTTTCGTATGTGGATAAGACCCTGAAGCTGCTCGTCGGGAGTGATGTCGCAGATTTTGTATCCTATATCATTGGTTATGTGCTGGAACACCAGGGGGATCATATTCAGCTGATTTACAGCCTTTTCCACGGTTTTAGACACCAGCGGGCCAGCCTCGGTTTCCTTAACGGAATAGGGGATGGAGTAGTTCTCCAGGTTATCTGCGTAGTTGACAGACTCTACGTGAGGATAATAAGCACTGAAGGTAATCTTGTTGGATGCAGACCAGAGATAACTGTCGAACAAAGCGCTGTAGCCGCTACCATCACTCTTGACCTGAGCGTTATCGAGCACCAGCTCACCGCTTTCATAGTCGATTCCCACAAGGCCGAAAGGGATTCCGGAGTCCATGGTGGCCATTTTGTCTTCGGTTTCAACCATGGATTTGGTCATCATGCCTGTGCGGGCGCGATTGACGACCTTGCCCTCACGCGTGACCATAATGTCGAAATTCATCTTCTGCTTATTGCTATTGTTGCCGCTATCGAAGGACGGGACATCGTCGATCTTTGCGCAGGATAGCACAGAAAGAAGAACAACGACAAAATATAACGCTATGTGGCAAGCTTTGTTCATATCTCGTTAGCAATAGTAATTGTTATCTACTTGCAAATATAACAACAATTTTTATAAATCCAAAATTTTCTTTTTAAAAATTGAAAAATTGTTGAAACAATTAAAAATCGCTATTTGGCATCCATAGAAGCCAGCCATACTCTTGGCGTTACACCGGTAACTCTCTTGAAAATGGTGTTGAAAGCGGATGCGCTGAGGAAACCACTGTTCTTTGCGACCTCGCTTTGCTTGGCCTCACGATGCATAAGAATATACTGTTCGGCGTAATCTACTCTCAATGTGTTGATCAGCTCAGGGAAGCCCATCTTGTATGTGCTGTTCACCATCTTGGAGACGTAGGTTTTGTTGGAATGCAACTCATCTGCAACGTCGTCCAGGGTAATCCTAGGCTGCAGGAACAGCTTTTTGTCCATCATAAGCCCCTGGAAATTGGCCAAAAGGCTTTCATCTTCCCAGGAATTGGGGGTTATGTTCAATTTCTGACCTGCGAGCTGGGCTACTTCACCATCAATCTCGCCTGGCTGCCAGTCATTATTGACAAAATGATCTCTCAGTTTATCCAGAATATCCTTGAGGGTCTCTTCGTCGGCTTCATTGAGCAATTCGTTCAACATTCTGTCTGCAGCCTTAAATCTGCCTTCTCTGTTGTAATTATAGCGTATCAGGTACCTGAAATCGCTCCAGGCCACTCTGGAACGCACGCCTAATAGTGCATTGATGGCAAAAATGAAAAGAGAAGTTGTGATAACCGCAGCGGAAGCGATAGCTACTCCATGCTCGGCTGTATAAAGGTTATCGGAAAAAATGATTCGCATCACCATGACCAGGAGCGGAATGCAGATAATATCCATTTGCAGACGCACCAAGCTTATTGGTTTGCCTTTCAGCACGAATGAGAACACATTTCCGGGGAGAATCTTGTTAAAACTCAACGTCCTTATAAAATATATTAATAGGATAATGAGCTCAACAGCAAGCACCCCATGGAGAGCGGGGCCGGTAATAAAGTCGAAAGCATTGCCTATACGTGCATCGAAATTAAGGATATAAAGCAGGATTCCACCTGTAAACAGCATTGTAGGCACAATAATCCACAACATGGACAACCAGCCTCTGTGCTGACGATGCAGAAGTTTCTGCATGTACATTATAATTAAAGGTATGATGCAGGGGCCGGCAAAGAGCGAAGCAATCAGCGATCCGGTGTCCAGCAGGGAGCCTTTAGCAGAAGTGGTATGGCAGGCGTCGGAGAACAAATAAATGCCTGTAACAATACAGAGAAACAGGAATTCCGGGTATGTTTCTGTCCTGGATGCCAGCATACTGTGCACCACAACCCAGAAAAGACATGTTGCAACAGGCAGGAATATGAATAATGTATATGCCATAATTTTTCTTTTTCTATACCTATATAT
>R22__coassemble_352_pt1 | contig 31988 bp, 26 predicted proteins | sample R22__metabat2_low_PE_056 | metagenome-assembled genome bin R22 | reverse complement strand
CGCCTGTTTCCTTGCACTTCAGGGCTTCGGTAATGGTTGCAGCGATCGCATGGCAGCTCTCGGGAGCAGGGATGATGCCCTCGGTGCGTGCGAAGAGCACGCCTGCGCGGAAGGAATCGAGCTGCTCGATATCCACAGCCTCCATGTATCCGTCCTTCATCAGCTGGCTGAGGATGACGCCGGCGCCGTGGTAGCGCAGGCCTCCTGCATGGATGGAAGCGGGCTTGAAGCTATGTCCAAGGGTGAACATCGGCAGCAGAGGGGTCATGCCGGCCTCGTCACCGAAGTCATACTCGAACTTACCTTTCGTGAGCTTGGGGCATGAACAGGGTTCTGCCGCTATGAAGCGCGTCTTTTTCTCTCCTGAAATAACGTGGCGCATGAACGGGAAGGCGATGCCGGAGAAGTTGGATCCGCCACCGAAGCATGCAATCACGATGTCGGGATACTCCCCTGTCAGAGCCATCTGCTTCTCCGCTTCGAGGCCGATAACCGTCTGATGCATGCAGACGTGGTTCAGAACGGATCCGAGGGCGTATTTGCAGTTGGGAGTGGACATGGCAAGTTCGATAGCCTCGGAGATGGCGCAGCCGAGCGATCCGCGGTCGTTGGGGTTGATGGTGAGGATGTCCTTACCGGCACGCGTACTCATTGAAGGAGAAGGAGTTACGGCTGCTCCAAAGGCCTGCATGATGCTGCGGCGGAAAGGCTTCTGCTCATAGCTGACCTTCACCATGTAAACCGCACAGTCTATGCCGAACTTCTTGGTGGCATAGCTGAGGGCACCTCCCCACTGGCCGGCACCGGTCTCGGTGGTCAGGTTGGTAATCCCCTGCTCCTTGGCATAGTATGCCTGGGCGATTGCAGAATTCAGCTTATGGCTGCCGGCAGGGCTCACGCTCTCGTTCTTGAAGTAGATGTGGGCGGGAGTGCCGAGGGCCTTTTCAAGCTCATAGGCGCGCACCAGAGGGGTGCAGCGGTAGGCAGCGTACTGCTCGCGCACTTCTTCCGGGATAGGGATCCAGGCGTCCGTCTGATTCAGTTCCTGGTCGGCGCAGGCCTTGCAGAAGATGGGATAGAGGTCTTCCGGCTTCAGAGGCTGGCGTGTTGCAGGATGGAGGAACGGGAGGGGTTTGTTCGGCATCACGGCCTGGATGTTGAAATAGTGCGTAGGAATCTCGGATTCCGGCAGCATGAACTTCTTCTGTTTCATAATGTATTGGTGTTAATTATTTGAGTTTCTAACATAAAAAAGCAGCACATCGTAAGTCCGATATGCTGCTTGACTCCTATATATACGGCAATGGAACTTACGACTTTTTGAGTTGTAAGCGCCACCACCAGATATTAGCGTTTGTCATCATTCTTCTGCAAATAAAAGAATAAGATTTTTAATATGCAAGAAAAAATTAAAAAAACGGCAATCAGTCGAAAACAGTCGTTTCAACGCAGTCTGCTATGGTCGAGCAGTTGCCGGCAGCAAAACGGAACGCTCCCTTTTCCAGATGCCACTTGCCATCCTGGCCGACAAAGGCCAGTTCATCAGTAGGCACGGAAAGCGTAACAGTCTTACTCTCCCCTGGCTGCAGGCTGATCTTTGTGAATGCGCAAAGGCGCTTCACGTCAGGCACCAAGCTGGCAACGATATCACTGCTGTAGAGCAACACGGCCTCCTTGCCGGACACAGAGCCATTGTTGGTCACAGTCACCTCGAAATCCAGCACGTCGCCGGCGCGGAACTCGCTCTTGCTGCACTTGAAATCGGAATAATCAAAGGAAGTGTAGCTGAGTCCGTGTCCGAAAGGCCACTGAACATCCATCACTGCGTCATAATTATACTCGCCGGCCATGGTCTCTACATTCTCTGAAACCTTGTAATCATATGTGTGCAGCGAGTTTATGTGCTTGGGATAGGTGAACGGCAGCTTACCGCTGAAGTTGGCATCTCCTGCCAGCAGCTCGGCGAGGGCATCTCCTCCATAATTGCTCGGGAGAATCACATCCACCACGGCAGCGGCCAGCGGCTCCACGTCCCCTATGATCCGTGGGCGTCCTTCATTCAGTACAAGCACGATGGGCTTACCTGTGACTGCTACACCTTTTATAAGATCTTTCTGGTTCTGGGATAGATTAAGGTCGTTGATGTTACCCGGGGATTCGCAATAGCTGTTCTCGCCAACGCATACCACCACCACATCAGCGCTGCGTGCAGCTGATACAACTGCTGGGATGTTAACATTTTTCTCTTCCTGCCACTTGTATTTCTCCTGATAAAACTCTATTCCAGGCACATAACGCACCTTTTCTTTTCCGAATTTAAGCGCAAGAGCCTCGTAGACAGTATTGAAACGCTCCACATAACGTGGATCGTCTGTCCCCTGCCATGTATAAGTCCATCCGCCGCTGAGCGTGCGCATGGAATTGCCGCAAGGTCCGGTCACAAGTATTCGGGATCCCTTCTTTAGCGGCAGCACGCCGTCGTTCTTAAGCAGCACCTCACTTTCCAGTGCTGCTTCGTATGCCTGTGCCTCGAACTCGGGGCTTGCAAACTTATCGAAAGAGGATGTATCCCATGTGGGATTGTCGAAGAGACCCAGACGGTATTTCAGACGCAGAATCCTACGCACGGCATCGTTTATACGGCTCATGGGAATAAGTTTTTCCTGCACCGCAGCTTTCAGGTCCGCACAGCAGAGGGTGTCGTAGGGATCCATCACCATGTCGATACCGGCATTGATGGCCAATGCGAGGGCCTCCTTTCGATTTGCAGCCACATGTTCCCTCGTGTACAGGTTGCTCACATCCGCCCAGTCGGTCACTATCATGCCGTCCCAGTCCAACCCTTTCTTCAGCCAGTCCGTCAGCAGCTTCTTGCTGGCATGCACGGGCAGTCCGTTTACGCTGGCGGAATTCACCATCACGGAGAGAGCCCCAGCCTCGACGCATTCTTTGAAGGGACGGAAATACTTCTCCCTCATCTCATGTTCGGTGAGGATTGCAGGTGTGCGGTCTTTGCCGCTGAAGGGGGCACCGTAGGCCATATAATGCTTTAGACACGCTCCCACGCCCTCCTCCTGCACCGCTTCAGTTTCGGCCACGGCCATCTTTGCCTGAACGTAGCTGTCTTCCCCGAAACTTTCCCACATGCGGGACCAGCGGGGGTCCCGTCCAAGGTCCATCACCGGAGAAAAGGTCCAGGGGCACAACGCCGCCCGGGTCTCATAAGCGAGAACATGGCCCATGTTGGAGGCATGTCGGGTGTCGAAAGTAGCGGCAATATTGATTTCCTGGGGGAACATGGTGGCTTCGGTGAGATAAGTCGCACCGTGTATCATGTCAAGTCCGTAAATCACGGGTATGCCTATGTATTTCATGGATGCCTCCTGCAATCCGGCAATCATTTCTGCGGTAAATTCGCGGGTCTGGGCCTGTCCTTTATACACATTCAGGATTGAACCTATTTTCCAACGGCCGAAGACGCTCTCCATCTTTGCCTCGTCGAGGCCCTCGGAGTTCGTAACAAGGTCGATGTTAAGCTGTACCATCTGGCCAATCTTGGTGTCCAGGTCCATTCCCTTCAGGGTCTTCTCCACGATATCAGTTTTGCAGCCGGCAAGCATTATCAACATGCATGCGGCAAAAAGGACGCGTCGTACGATTTTCATATTCAATATTCTCTGTTTCCAAAAATAGCGGTGCCTATGCGCACCTCGGTGCTGCCATAGCGGGTAGCGATCTGCCAATCGTCCGACATGCCAATGGATAGCTGGTCGAAATCGGTGAACTGCGGATACAGCGCGCGGCATTCATCGAACAGGGCCTTAATGACAGCAAAATCCCCTGCTATGGCCTCCTCTTCATCGGTATGCGAAGCCATGCCCATCAGGCCGCGGAAGCGCACGAAGGGGAACTCCCCTGCCATCTGCAGCACCGCTTTCACCTCCGAAGGAGTAAATCCCTGCTTCGTTTCTTCAGCCCCGATATGGACCTCCAGCAGCACGCTGATCACCTTATTATTCTTCTCTCCCCAGTTGTTTACAGCCTCCAGCAGATGCAGGGTGTCGATGGATTCCACCATATAGGCATACGGAAGCACCAGTTTCAATTTATTGGTCTGCAGATGCCCTATGAAGTGCCATTCGATATCCGGCGGCAACTGCACAGCCTTGGCTGCGAATTCCTGCGGACGGTTTTCCCCAAAAGACCTCTGGCCCTCATTGTAGGCCTCCAGGATGGCCTCGAAGGGATGGAATTTGGAAACTGCCACCAGTTTAACCCCTGATGGCAGTTCCTCCTTGATTTTATCAAGATTAAATGCAATCATCGTTTCCTCTGTTGACGCATTTGTTGTTCCTGCATTTTCTGTGCTTCCTCCAGCCTCTGCTGCCATTTGCTCTTCTTGACAGGCTTATTTTCGTTGGCAGCCATCCTTGCGTACACCTTCTCGGGCTTTACGATAAACTTGCGTATCACCCAGATCTGCAGCATGCTGATGAGCTGAGAAAGGAGATAGTAGTAGCTGAGAGCTGCAGACAGGCTGTTGCAGATGAAGAACATCATGATGGGCATCATCCACTTGGTCATGAACTGCATGCTCTGTGCGTTCGGGTCGTTGGCCGTAGCCTGCCCGGACATGGTCATCTTGCTGTATATCCACATGGTGACGGCCATCAGCAGCGCGAACAGGGAGAGGTGGTCTCCTATCAGCGGCACGCGGTGACCGAATTCCAGGATGGCATCGTAGGTGGAGAGGTCGTGAGCCCAGAGGAAGGACTGCTGACGCAGTTCGATGGATGCCGGGAAGAAGCGGAACATTGCCCACAGTATAGGGAAGGTAAGCAGCGTGGGCAGGCATCCTCCCATAGGGTTGGCTCCGGCCTTGTTGTAGAGGGCCATGGTGGCCTGCTGCTTCTTCATCGCATCTTCCTGCTTGGGATACTTGGCGTTGATCTTCTCTATCTCCGGTTTGAGGATCGCCATGATCGAGGAGGAAGCATAAGACTTGTAGGTCAGCGGGAACACCACCAGTTTGATGACGATGGTCATCAGCAGGATGATCAGGCCGAAATTGGATATGAAGCGGTGGAAGAAATCGAACATGGGGATGATGACGTATTTGGTGAACCACCCCACGAGCGAGCCTCCCAGAGGGATGACCTTCTCGTATTTCTGTCCGTATTCGCGCAGTGTCTTGTAGTGGTTGGGGCCAAGATACATCTCCATGGGAATGACGTTGTCCTGCCCTGGACGGTACTCGACGCGCATCTTTGCGTTGCAGGCCATCAGGTTGTGGGACTCGTCTTCCTGAGGGAAGAATGCAACGTCGAAGGATCCGGATGAGAACTGGTTCTTGGCGCGGAAGATGGCAGAGAAGAACTGCTGCTGGAATGCGAACCAGCTCACACGGGAGTCGACACGCTTATTGCCATTGCGGCTGCGGCCGATCTCCGTGGGCTTCTTATCCCCTTCCTGATAGAAATCCAGCTTGGAGTACTGAGCCTCGTTCTTGTAGCCCTTCTCCATGCGGGGGATGATCATTGAGTAGTCTATGTCGATGGAGGATACGTTCCTGGGAACGCTGCCCATCCCGATGAAGGAAAGGGTGTTGTCTACCATGTACGATCCTGCCTGAAGGGCATAGCGCTGCTCGATGTATCCGCCGTCCGAGAACGGGAGACGGAAGACTACGCATGTGTCGTTCTGCTCCGCGATCTGGAAATTGAAGTCCTTGGTCTGGATGAACTCGCCGGTGTAGACGCTTACGGAGTAGGATGCACCACCATCCTTGAAGATGTAGAGCGCTGTGCTGTCGTAGTTAAAATAGTCCTTAACAAGAACGTTGTAGGGCTGTGCGCCCTGGCTTGTGAGCGTGAGGGCTATCTTGTCGTTCTCCAGTTTTACCAACTGGGCTGCGGCATTATGTGCAGCCTCGAGGGCGGCGTCCTTGTAGATGGCAGTCTGGGCTGCTGGCTCCTGAGTGGCAGCCACGGCGGTTTCTGACGGTTCCGCCGGCACTGCATATTCCACGGTATCGCCTGCCGCGATCCTGGCGGCAAGTGCGATAGAATCCTGCTGGGCCTGCCATTCAGCTGCCTTGCGGGCTTGTCTGGACTGATAGAATGTGAAACCGAATAAAATTACCGCGATCAGGACGAAACCTGTGATAGTATTCTTATCCATTCCTATTCACCCTCCTCTTCTTTGCGGATCTTTTCTTCGAGTTTGTGGAGCTCTTCCTTCGCCTTCGCGATCTTGCTTTCCATCTGCTTGATCAGGGCCTCGGAATTCTTGGAGGCGGAGAAGAAGCCTATATTGTTCTCGAAGGTCTCGATCTCCTGCTGCAGGGTCTTGTACTGCTGGATGAGACCGTCCTTGGCGCTGCGCTCGGCACGAGGTTTCTGGAGCTTGGGGAACTTCTCCTGCATGGCTTCGCGATATGCGGTCTGGATGCTTTCCTTTTCCTTGAAGGGCACGAAACCGATTGCCTGGAACTCGTCTGCGAACTTCTTGGCAGCGGCCTGGTTGGCTTCGGCGTCTTCTACGGGCACGTAGGCTTTGATATCTTCGATTATCTTCTTCTTAGCCTTGAGGTTGGCGAAGAAGTTGTTCTCGGGAGTGGAGTTCTTGTCGCGCTCTGCGAAGAACTCGTCGCAGGCGGCGCGGAATTGCTTCCAGAGCTGCTCGCTCTTCTTGCGGGGCACAGCTCCTATCTCTTTCCACTGCTTCTGCAGTTCGATGAACTTCTCGGTGGTCTTCTTCCACTCGGTGCTGCTCTTCAGCTCTTCTGCCATCTTGATGATGCCGAGTTTCTTATCCACGTTGGCTTCCATCTCTCCGCGATACTGGGAGTAGTAGTCGCGCTTGCGGGCGTAGAACGCGTCGCATGCGGCACGGAAGCGGTCGTAGATCTTCTGGTTATCTTTCTTGGTGGCGAAGCCTATCTTGCGCCATTCGGCCTGGATGGCCTCGATTTCCTTGGCGCAGGCATTCCACTCATCGGAAGACTTAACCTCGCGGGCTGCGATTTCTTCTACCTTGACGCAGAGGGCTTCCTTGGCTACCAGATTCTCTTTCTGCTTGCCCTTAAGCTCCTCGAAGTGTGCCTGGTAGCGCTTGTTGATGACTGCCGTGGCAGCCTGGAAGCGGCTCCAGATGCTCTCGCGGAATTCCTTGGCCACGGGACCGAATTCCTTCCACTGCTCGTGGAGTTTCTGCAGCTCGTTGAACGCGGTCACGATGTTCTCGTTTTCGGCGAGCTTCTCGGCGGCCTCGCAGAACTTCTCCTTGACCTCCAGGTTCTTCTGGAAGTCGAGGTCGCGCAGTTCACGGTTGATCTTAACCTTATCGTAAAAACGTTCTACATTGAACTGGTATGTGCTGTTTATATCGCGGAAAGCCGTAGCAGGCACGGGGCCGACGGAACGCCACTTGTCCTGGATCTCACGGAAGGCGGGGAAAGATGCGCTCACGTCTTCCTGGGCGTCGACAAGCTGCTTGAGCTCTTCGATGATAGCTTTCTTCTTTTCCAGATTCTCTTCTTTCAATGCATCCTGCTCCTTGTTGTACTCAGCTCTCTCGCGCTTATAGTCGGCATAGATGCTCTTGAAGTTTTCTTCGACTTCAACGAATGCATCGGTGGCCTCTCCAGCTTCGCTCTTGAGTTTTCCGAGGAGTTTATAGAATGCGGACTTGATGGATTCAGCTTCTTTGCTCCGGCTCATGCGGTCGGCGCTATCCATCAGGCTTTTAAATACATCCGACAGTTCGGACAGGGTCTTATCGACGAAACTGCTTTCTTCCTGAACTTCGGGGTTTTTGATTTCTTCGCTCATAGTAGTGAGTTAATTATTATAATAGCTTACAAATATAATGTTTTTTGGTAACTTTGCGCAAATTGTAGAAAATTTTATGAGAATCGACATTATCAGCGCTGTTCCTGAGTTGCTGGACAGTCCCCTCAGCCACTCTATCGTGGGGCGGGCTATCAAAAAAGGGCTTGTGGAAATACATGTCCACAACCTTCGCAAATACGGAATAGGGCCACGCAAGAACATCGATGACTATTCATACGGCGGTGATGCCGGAATGGTTATGATGGTGGAGCCCGTCTATCGCATGATAGAGGAACTGCGCTCCGAGCGGGACTACGACGAAGTGATCTACCTCTCCCCCGATGGCGAAATCCTGAACCAGGGCATCTCCAACGAGCTCTCTCTTAAGGAGAACATCATCCTCCTGTGCGGGCACTACAAAGGCATCGACCATCGCATTCGCGAGCATCTCGTCACCCGCGAGATTTCTGTCGGAGACTATGTGGTGAGCGGCGGAGAGATTCCCGCGGCCCTTCTGGCAGATTCTATCGTCCGTCTCATTCCCGGGGCTTTGACAGATGAAACATCTGCCCTTAGCGACAGTTTCCAGGACGGCCTAGTCTCCCCTCCTGTTTACACCAGGCCAGCCGAATTCAATGGTTGGAAAGTGCCTGAAGTGCTATTGAGCGGTAATCCAAAGCTGATCCGTGCGTGGCAGGACGAACAGGCCCTAGAGCGCACCAGACAACTTCGTCCGCACTTGCTGGATGAGTAGTTTTTAAATTATTTTAAAATGTTGATAACTTTTTAATAAAATTTTGTTGTTTTCTCTTGCAGAATAAAAAAAGTAGTGTATATTTGCATCGTGATTTAGAAACAACAACTTCTAACCAACAATAATTAACCTTCTTATAAAGGTAATACACTACTAACTAACCGTCAAGACCCGCTGCGACAGCGGGTCTTGGTCGTATATGCCGTTGCAGCCACAAATAACCCCCAAAAATGTGGACGCATGGGCCAAAATGGCACTTTCAGCCACAAATGACACCCTAAAATGTGCATGAAATCAGAACCGGACCGTAAGGTGGGCGGTAATAGTGAACGGCGGGGCGGGGATAAAGCCGATCTGATAATAGCGATTATCGTCCGGATGCCCGCCGCTGGCATACAGGGCGGAATAAACCCAACCGCTCTGGGCCACATGGGCATTGAACAGATTGCCCAAATCCAGACCTAATACCGCTTCCTTCAGGTGGCTGCGCCTGAGCCAGTCCGGAACACCGGTCATAAAGGCCGGCATAAGCGTGTACTTAAATGAAAGATTTGTAATGCTGTATGCAGGCAGGCTCCGGTCGGCATTCTGCGTATTATCGAGGTAAGTCCTGCTCACATAAGAAGTGTTCCACTCCGCACGGAACGCTTTCCAGTGGAAATCCGCGAAGAAATTGCATATGGCAGAAGGAGAAAATGCCAGCGTGCTGTTATCGTAATGAATGACAGTCACTCCCGATGCACTGTCCCAATCTTCCGCATATTCATCGAAATCCAACAGTTTGTTCTGGCTCAAGGCCGCATTCGCCTCCAGGGTAAGCCAGGGGCACAGATTGATTGCACCGGACAATTCGATGCCGGCACGGTAGGAATCCGGTATATTGGTCGTCAGGGACTCCCCAATATCGCTCTTCTCCCCTGTCTGCACAAGTTGGTCCTTATACTTCATATAATAAAGCCCTGCACTTCCTCGGAACGCCTTGCCATCGTAACTATACCCGGCCTCGAAGTCATACAGCCGTTCAGCCCTGGGGGCAGGATACTTTCCGTTGTCGGTAAAATTGTTCCTCTCCGGTTCCCTGTTTGCAACCGCCACGGAACCGTATACGCGGTGAGCGCCGGACAAGTAATTAAAACCGGCTTTGGGATTGAAGAACATCCAGTTGGAAGAAATGTCCAAAACGTGCCTGGAGGCCGTTCCATCGCCATTGTCGATGTATTTATCGTTGTAGCCGGAGGACACGAAATCTACGTACCTGAGCTGCAGGTCGCCATAGATACTTAAGCGAGGGTTGATACTGTAAGCCACCTTGGCAAAGCCACTTGCGTCGAACTTGCTGGCCGGGGAATCGTAATACATGTACCTGCCGTAGGCAAGATACTTGTCCGCCACGTCTTTGGACGAGGCATAGGTCAGATAGCCGAAGTGCTTACCAACATAATTCTGCACCGAGACACCGGCAACGGCATCCCACGAATCCTTCTTGAACGAAATGTTAGATATAACCCCGTAAGTATCCTGATCCAGCCCCTTCTGCCGCACGAAATCACTCCTTTTGACCGTTCCGGCATCGGTAGTCATGACAGGCAGGCCGTATTTGAGCAATTTATTATTGTATCGGAACTCCTCGTAATAGCCATAACCGGCCGTGTAATGGGCTGCAGCCGAATATTTCGCATAAGGAGAAATCTTCCAGGCCAGGCTGAGGATATGATGGTTCTGCCAGAAATTATCGGTAGTCCTTGGCCAGAAAGACCCATCGTCCATCTTATAGCGGTCTGTAGTATAATCCGTCCCGCTTATAGTCATCATCTCATACAGGGAGTTGAAACGCCCCAGGCCCACTTTGCACATATCCCCGTAAGTATGTATCCCAGTGGCTGTTCCATAGGTCCCATCCATTATGGAAAGATCGTCATTCCCAGCGGTCACGCCGTTCCAGGCCTGGCCGGTCACTTCATAATTCCCCAGGAGGCGGTATCCGATCTTAATATCGCGGCCAATCCAGCTCAAAGCCGCCATATAGCTGCCCGAACGGCCCGCGGTGCCATGGATATATCCGTCGGTAGATGTAGTATGATAAGCGGCATCGAGGCAGAAATGATTCTTCAGCAGCCCGGAGGAAAGGATCACGCCATAATTGAAAGTATTGTATGATCCATAAGAAGATGTCAGCTCGACCGAGGGCACCTGGGAAGATGCCTTGGTGCCGAGGGATACGGTGCCGCCGAAAGCTCCGTCGCCGTTGGTGGACGAACCTACGCCTCGCTGTATCTGAACGCTTCCGAGCAGCCTTCCGTACGAATTCATGTTCACCCAAAACACCGTCTGGTCCTCCGGCGAGTTGAGCGGAACGCCATCAAGAGTAACGTTTATCCTGGATCCGGCAGCGCCGCGTATCCTCATGTAAGTCGTACCCGTGCCAACGCCGTTTTCGCTCCAGGCTACAACGCCGGGAGTGCGCGCAAAAAGCAAAGGCAGTTCCCTGCCCGTAGTGCTGAATTCACGTACTTCCCGTTCTGAAATATTGCTGACCGCATACGGTGCATCACTCTGCGTGCGCACGGCACTAACGATGATGGTCTGAAGCTCTTCTGTGGCCAGAGAATCGGCCTCCTGGGCACCTGCACCCAGTGAAATGCAGCCTAGAATGGCTGCGGCAAAATAAAATTTACGCATATAAAAATTCCTCCGGCGGCATTACCCGCATCAGGTTCAAAGGGTATATTCTCAACTTCGCAAAAGCGAAGTACCCCCTTTTTGCACAGCAAAGATAGCAATTATTTCTTTACGGGGACCAGCCGGACCTCATAAAGTCGGGGCCAGTTCTTGCCGGTAAGGTAAATCCTGCCCTTGTCATCAACAGCAATACCGTTCAGAACATCGGTATCGGGCTTGCGCAGCTTGTCCGGGAGCAGGCCTCCGCAATCCACGGTTGCCTCCACTTCTCCGCTGGACGGATTGATTATCACGATCAGATCGGTTGTATAGACGTTTGCCCAGATGCGCCCGTCTATCCACTCCAACTCGTTCAGATAGCGCACCGGACGGCCGTTCAGTTTGACCGTGATGCTCTTCTGCAATTTGAAATCGGGAGACAGGAAAAAGAGCCTTGAGGTGCCGTCGGATGCAATCAGATGCTTTCCGTCGGTGGTCAGGCCCCATCCCTCTCGGGGATAGGAATAGGTCTGCTTGTATTCCAGGGTTGCAGCGTCGTAGATAAACGCCACTTTGTTGGTCCAGGTGAGGATGTAGAGATTGTCTCCCAAGACTACAGAGCCTTCGGCGAAATACTTCCGCCCGAAGGATAGTTTCTTGGTCACACGGCCGGTCTGGAGTTCCACCTTCCGCAATGTTGATTCACCGAACTGCCCCGTGGTTTCGTAGAGCTGGCCATCGTGGAAGAACAGGCCCTGAGTGTAGGCGCCGGTGTCGTGGGCGTATTCCTTCACCACCTCTATCCCATAGCGTTTGGGGCCTCCGGCCTTGCAGGAGAGGGCCAGAAGGATGAAAAGGACCGATATCCACTTGATGTTCTTCATCTCATTAAAAAATCAAAAAGGTGGGGCCGTAAGCCGGTTTCTGTTTTTGAATCCGTCATTTATCTTCGCAACCTACCCCCCGGCATCGGGCGGGCCGCCCTCATCTGCCGGTATATTTGGTTTTGCAGGCCCCGGTGCCGTACCCGCATGACGTCACCGCCACACGTCGTGAGCTCTTACCTCGCGTTTTCACCTTTACCATTTCTGGCAGTCATTTTCTGTTACGGCCTCCGAAAGATTACTCCCTCCTGCGCTTTCCGCAGCGGGGTGCCCTTTCCTGTCCGGACTTTCCTCCCTTGCGGGCGACGGATCGTCCCACCTTTTTAAATCATGCAAAGGTAGCAAATAAATCGTAATCCTCTGCGCCGACTATGCGCACATCGAGGAAACGACCCACGAAAGACGCGGGATCCGTGCCGGAAGGCACGCTGACGATGATCTCACCATCCACCTCGGGGCTCTCGTACTGCGAACGGCACACGAGCTTGCCGTTCACCACATCGTCTGCCAGCACGCGCTCCACCTTGCCCACGCGGGAGGCGTTGAATTCGGCGGAAATCCCCTCCTGAAGGCCCATGAGGGCATCGTAACGGCGCTGCTTCTCTTCTTTCGGCACATCGTCCTTAAGGTTCTGCGCGCCCCAGGTTCCCTCTTCTTCAGAATACTTGAACGCTCCCAGGCGTTCGAAACGGGCCTCGCGGGCGAAATCCAGAAGTTCCTGGAATTCGGCCGGTCCCTCTCCGGGATGCCCCACGATCACGGTAGTACGCAGCACCACCCCGAGAATCTCTTCCCGCAGGCGGCGTATCAGCGCGCGCGTCCAGTCGCCCGTAACCCCACGGTGCATGTTGTGCAGCACCTTGTCTGAGATATGCTGGAGGGGGATGTCGAGGTACTTGCATATCTTGGGATTGACTGCCATCTCCTTCAGCACATCCTCCGGGAATCCCTCCGGATAGGAATAGTGCAGGCGTATCCACTCGATTCCGGGCACATCGGACAGCGCCCGCAGAAGGTCTGCCAGGGCACGGCGGCCATAGAGGTCCAGACCGTAATAAGTAGTGTCCTGGGCTATCAGGATCAGTTCCTTCACGCCGCCGGCGGCCAGTCCGCGAGCCTCTTCCACCACATCCTCTATGGGCACGGAACGGTGCGCTCCGCGGATGAAGGGGATGGCGCAGTAGGAGCAACGCCGGTCGCATCCCTCCGAAATCTTGAGATAGGCATAGGCACGCCCGCCGGCATCGAAACGCCTGGCATTGCGCAGGTCGTGACGAGGAACGGCCCCGAGCGCCCGCACAACTGGAGCGAGGTCCCTGGCGCCGAACCACTCATCCACCTCGGGAATCAGCTTAGGCAGATCGGCTGCATAACGTTGTGACAGACAGCCGAATACGATAATCTTTCCTATCTCTCCCCTCTTCTTCCGCTCAGCCTCGGCGAGTATGGCATCTATGCTTTCCTGCTTGGCATCGCCGATGAATCCGCATGTGTTCAGCAGCAGATAATCCACCGGCCCCGCGTAATCTTCGGGGAAAATCGTATAAGCATCTGCCGGCAATTGGGCCAGCAGATGCTCTGTATCAACCGTGTTCTTGGAACAGCCGAGGGTTATTACCTTAAGACTCGGCATTCTCTTCGTTCTCTTCCTCTTCTACAAAGTCGAGGGAAGCATATTTCACCAGCTCGTTGTACCAGTCCAGGATCTTCTTCATGTGGGAGAAGTAGAAACGGTCGGGATCGTAGTTGGGAACAGCCTTGTCGAACAGGGCCTTGATTTCCGCCTCGGGCGACTTGGAAGTGGGGGCCTCCTTGCCGGCCAGAGCCTTCTGGATGGAGAGGAAAACCTCCTTGAGCTTGAATTCGCCTTCGTCGGTGTAAATAGCTATGTCCGAGAGAGTTGTGATGCGGCTATGCGGATCGAACACCGTACGGTGGCCATCGCTGAGAGCCTCTGCAATGGCAGCATTCGAGCGGGACAGAGCCAGGAATTTGTAAAGACCATGCTTTCCGGAGACGGAAAGAATCTTGGTAAGATCTGTTTTCATATCGTTAATCAATTTATCTACTTTCTTATGCAGTTCCTCAAGGGAGGAATCATTTTCTATCACGGCGTCGGCCATCGACGCATCCGCTTCCTTCTGTGCCTGCAGGCGGCCGGCCGCCTTGGGATTGCGGGCCAGCCGGGCCTCCAGCGGAGCGGTCACGAGCCACACGGCATCCCAGTGGCCATCGAACTGAGGCTTGTCCAGCGCCACCGCCGACTCGAAGAACACCACGCTCCCCGTGCATCCATCCCTCCATGCTAGGAAGTCCTTCAGCACCTCCGGATACACCACCGCCTCCAACTTTCCGCGCTTCGCCGGATCCGAGAAGATAACGCCTATCTCCTTGAAAGGCAAGCCGATAGCCTCCTCCACCCTGGTCTTCAGCCCGGGAACCGAATCGTATAGGGCCTTGGTGCGGGAGTCGCTGTCGTAAACCTCGAAACCCCTGGAAGTCAAATAGCGGCAGACTTCCGACTTGCCGGACGCAATCCCGCCCGTTACGAGCACGGTCTTCATAGCTTCTCCACGCATTCAGCCACTTCCGGCTGCACCGAATAACTTATCACTCCCTTGGGCAGATTGTCGCAGTGGATGATGCATTTGCCGGTAAGAGACTTCGCAAACTCCCTGTAATCCACATAGCAGACTGCGCTTACGGTCGGATCGGAGATTATGGGGAACACGCAGCGGAACACCACATTCACCCTGTTGGGATAGATGGAGAAGCCTGTTCCGGCCGGCACATTGCGTCCGCTCACGGGAAGCTCGGCATTCAGCTCGACGTATCTGCTGACATCCATGGTCCACGATACGGTATTGTCCGAAAGACGGACGCCATCCGGAGCCACGAGGGCCACTTCTCCATGGAGGCTGCCCTTGATGTCGCTTTTCTCGATAGAACGTGTGTTGATGGCGGTGATATTCGACAGCACATCCGCAGGGCCGTATACGAGCACAGAGTCCGGCTGTATGCCTATATCCCCGTTCTGCATGTACTGAGGCCGGAATGTCGTGGAACTCACCACGTTCACCGGCACCATCTTGTTCAGCTCGCGGATAAAACGGAAACGCACTTTCTCGAAGAGGAAGGATTCCACGCTGGACCCAGCCCCGAAAATGTCGTTCACATACCTGTAGAGCTGGGCGGAACCAATACTGAAGTAATCTCCTTCCTCGTGCGTGAGGTCGTCGGGATCGAAACGCACCGTTATCGCATCCTTCTTCCGGCCCAGGTAAATCAAGCGGAAGCCGGATGCCTTGCAGCGTGCGGTCATCGACACGGCATCGCTGGAAAAAGCAGCCCTTCCGGGGATATTGCTCTCTGCAAGAACGGACACGGTTATCACATCTGTCTGCATATGGGACAGATTATGGATAAGCCAGATGCCGGCCGAGAGGGCAAGGCAGCCCAGGAAATACTGCCAGTTCTTCACTGCGGATTACTTCTGGTACTGCTGTTCGTTGGTGGGCTGGGCGTCGGAGTAGTCGCGCACGATGGAGTTCTTGTCCACGCGGAGCTTCACATCCCCGTCAACCTTGATAAGCACGCTGCGGTCCTGGATTTCGGCCACGGTGCCATAGATACCACCTGCGGTAACAACCTTGTCACCCTTCTTGAGTTCGTTGCGGAACTTCTCGAGCTCCTTCTGCTGCTTGCGCTGCGGGCGGATCATGAAGAGCCACATGACACCGAAAAGGAGAAGGATCATGATCCAGAAACTTGCACCGCCACCAGCGGGCTTCTGGGCAACATCTTGCAGGATAATGTAAAGGAAATTCATAACGCGTTATTTATTAATTAGTTTATCGAGTATACCATTGACGAAAGCGCGGCTTTCCGGAGTGCTGTAGTACTTGGAAATCTCCACGAACTCATTTATAGTCACCTTGGGAGCGATGCCGGGGAAAGCCTCCGACTCCGCGATTCCGCATACTATCAGCGAAAGGTCGGTCGAGCATATGCGGTTAAGGTCCCATTTGGGGGTTACATTGGAAATCATCTCCACATATCTGTCGTATCCGTTGTATGCCTTGCGGAGAAGATTGACCACGAATGCCTTGTCGCTCTCTTTGGAGTGGGTTTCGTCCATGTCGCTCATGAACAGCGGAGGGAGATTCCAGGGCCTGCCCTTTCCGATGGACTCCATGGCCTTGCAGCACCATGTGAGGGAATAGGCCAGGTCGTCGTTCCACCAGATGGAGAGGTCTTCCAGAATATCTTCCAGATCCTGGCAGTCCACGAACTCCTCTTCGAATATCTTCACCCAGAGGGCGGCATCTTCTTTCAGGGTGTTCGGGCCGGATGCCAGATAATCCTTATAGTAATCCTTGGTGCGTATGGAATCGTAGAGATTGCGGATAAGCACGTCGTACTGGTCCCAGCTCAGCTTTTTCTTCTGTGTAATCTTTTGGAAATCAGGGTCTTCCTCCAGTTTGGGCGCGATGAGATTATCTGCGAACTTGAAGTTGGGATGGAGTTCCTCCTCGGTAGGATTGAACTTGCCCCTGGCGGCCTCCAGACGGGCTCTGGCCTCTCTGGTAAGAGGGCCCACGCAGCATAACAGGAAAAGATAAAGGTCCCTCGTAGATTCGAGGGAGCGGTCCAGCTGCGCCTCAAGGTCCTTGAGCGACACAGACCGGTTTTCCGTGAAACTGTATATTGCCTTAAAGGCTTTTATACGTAGAATTCTGCGGTTAAGCATCTTTTTCAAACAAAAATAATATGCAAATATAGCATCTAATCCTCAAAAAATTCTAATTTTGCAGAAATAAAACAACCATTTTAAACTACAGATTATGTACAGAGAGGACAGAGATCAGGTTAATTTCCAGGATCGCAATGCAGAAGATGTTTACTCAAAGCCTGTCAGAGCCGGTAAACGTACATACTTCTTCGATGTAAAGAGCACGAAGGGGCAGAATGACTTTTATCTGACTATCACGGAGAGCAAGAGGCGGAACAACCCCGACGGCACTTTCACCTACGACAAACACAAGATTTTCCTCTACAAGGAAGATTTCGAGAAATTCAAGGAAGGGCTCGATGAGGTCATCAAGTACATCACCGACAATTGCTTCGGCGGAGAAATCCCCGTCAGGCCCGAGACTCAGGAACCCGAACAGGAAGGATACTTTTAATGTCTTCAATTCTGCTGAAGAATATATGCATCGCCGATGAGAGCAAAGACGTTCTCATCGGTGGTAGCCATATATTGAAGATCCGCCCCGCAGGCTCCTGCATCGACTGGGACCTCGCGGGTGATGTGGAAGTGATGGACTGCACCGGCAAGGTGGCCATCCCCGGTTTCATCAACATGCACACCCACGCCGGAATGGCCCTCATGAGGGGCATAGGCGAAGACATGGTATTCCAGGACTGGATCCGCAAGATCTGGGACATAGAGGCCGGATTCGATTTCGACTACGTCTACTGGAGCGCCAAGGTTGCCTGCATCGAGATGATACGCACAGGCACCACCACCTTCAACGACCAGTACTGGTTCTTCCAGGCCTGCCAGAAGGCAGCTTCGGAGATGGGCATACGCCCCGCAGTCGGCTACGACATCATCGACCGGGGAGACCCGGAAGAGGCAAAACGCCAGATGGAGCAGTGCGAGCACAAGTATGAAGAAGTAAAAGACCAGTGGAAAGACGAGGGCGCCATCTACGAACTTGCCTTCCATGCCATTTACTCCGTGAGCGAGCCCATGATGATATGGGCCGCAGACTTCGCCCGCAAGCACAATATCCCCCTTCACATCCATCTCTGCGAGACCCTCAAGGAAGTTCAGGACTGCAAGGCGGCCCACGGTGGGCTGACTCCGGTTGAGTATCTCGACAGGATAGGTGTTCTGGGGCCCAACCTTCTGGCGGCCCACTGCCTCTGGCTCAGCGAACACGACATAGAACTGCTCGCAAAGCACGGCGTCCACTGCATCCACAACATCAATTCTAACACCAAACTCGCATCCGGCTACAAGTTCCTCTACAACGAACTTCGCGATGCCGGCGTGAACGTGTGCATAGGCACGGATGGCTGCGCATCCTCCAACAATCTGGACATACTCGAGGCCATGAAAACCTCCGCCCTGTTCCAGAAGGCATGGAGGAACGATCCCAAGGCCCTGCCTCTGCCTGAGCTCCTGGACATGGCCACCATCAATGGTGCCAAGGCTCTCCGTTTGAACAGCGGGCGCCTGGAGGAAGGTGCGCTGGCGGACATTTCCATAGTGGAAACCGACAGCAGCTACTTCCTCTCCCCCGGCCCGTTCCTGGCCAATCTGGTATACTCCGCCCATTCAGACTGCATCGATTCCGTAATCGCCGGAGGGCGCTTCGTCATGCGTAACCGGGAGATTCCGGGAGAGAAGGACATACTCCACGAAGCCAGGCAGGCCCTGTCTAAAATAAAATAACACTATGGACGAAAGAATCAACAAGATCAACACTGCGGCAGAGTTTATAGAGTCCAAGCTCGACGGCCGCAAACCCATTGCAGCCATCATCCTTGGCAGCGGCCTCGGACAGCTCGCCGAAATCATAGAAGACCGCATCACCATCCCCTACACCGAGATTCCATGCTTCCCCGTTTCAACCGTAATCGGCCACAAGGGGAATTTCATCTGCGGAACCCTTGGTGGAAAGTGCGTGATTGCCATGCAGGGCCGCTTCCATTACTATGAAGGCTACGACATGGCCACACTCACCCTCCCCGTGCGTGTGATGTGCAAACTGGGCATCAAGTATCTTTTCGTTTCCAACGCCGCAGGCGCTCTGAATCCGGAATATAAAGTTGGGGATACCATCATCATCAAAGACCATATCAACTTCATGCCCAACCCGCTCATCGGGCCCAACATGGAGGATTTCGGTCCCCGCTTCCCCGACATGACCTGCCCCTACGATCTGGAGCTTCAGCAAAGGGCTCTGGACATAGCAGCCGGCATGGGATTCAAACTTCACCAGGGCATATATTTCGGCGGTTCCGGTCCTTCATACGAGACTCCTGCCGAAGTCCGTTTCTTCCGTGCATCAGGAGCAGACCTCGTGGGTATGTCCACAGTGCCTGAAGTGATTGTTGCCCGCCACAGCGGATTGCGCGTATTCGGCATGTCCGTGGTTACCAATGTCTGCAACACCCAGAACGTGGAGCGCAATTTCAACGATGGAGAAGATGTTGTCATGCAGGCGAATGCCGCCACGAAGCGCATGATTCCACTCTTCACTAAAATGGTTGAATCTCTCTGATGGACAGCAGGATAACGCTTATAGAGGAAGCGGCCGCATTCCTCTCTTCATGGCTTGACGGACGCAAGCCCCTTGCCGGAATAATTCTGGGGAGCGGGCTTGGCCAGCTGGCTGACGAGATCGAGAATCCCATAGTGGTTCCCTACGTGCGTGTTCCAGGTTTCCCGGCTGCAACTGCGGTTGGGCACAAGGGGAATTTCATCTGCGGATATCTCGGAGGAAAATGCGTCCTGGCCATGCAGGGGCGGTACCATTTTTACGAAGGTTACCCCATGGACACCGTAGTCCTCCCCATACGGGTTATGATCAAGCTCGGCATCAAATACCTGCTGGTTTCAAATGCAGCGGGTGCCATGAACAAGAGCTATTCTATTGGAGACCTGATGCTTATCCGGGACCATATCAATCTCTTGCCGAACCCTCTCATCGGGCCAAATTTCGAGGAATTCGGCCCCCGTTTCCCCGATATGACCTGCGCATACGACCTTGAACTTCAGGAAAGAATGCTCAAGATTGCCGGCAAGCAGGGTGTCAAGCTGCAGCATGGCATATACGTATCCTGCACAGGCCCCACCTATGAGACTCCTGCTGAATATGCATTCTACCGTTCGATGGGAGCCGACGACGTGGGAATGAGTGTCACCCCGGAGGTGATTGTGGCGCGCCATGCCGGCATCCGTGTGCTTGGAATGTCCGTGATCACAGATGTAGCCCATGAAGCCGGGGACGACTATGTTACAGACGAAAACGAGATCGTCCGTCAGGCCGATCTCGCTTCCCGTAAGATGACGGGGCTGTTCCGTTCACTTATCGCTACTCTGTAGAGAGGAATTCCAGAAAACCGGGAATTGAAAGATCATATCCGCGCGGGCCTGCGAGGATGTTGCCGTTTGCATCCAGTATGATGTAATTCGGCTGGGCATTCACGCCGAAGCGCGTACGTGCAATGTAGCTGTTGACGCGCCCCACATCCTTCAGCACCTTCCCTTCCGGAGTCGTAATCCACTTGCTCTCAGGCAGTTTCACCTTGTCGTCGGTATACAGCGCCACAATCTCGAAATCTTCGCGCAGCTTCTGCAGCACCTGCGGATCGCTCCACACGCGCGCTTCCATCTCGCGGCAATTCACGCATCCGTGGCCGGTAATGTCTACGAACACACGCTTGCCACTCCCCTTCGCCGCCTGCATTCCTGCTTCGATACTGTCGTAACCGACAAGCCCGTGAGGCATGCTTATGGTCGAGTTCTCACTTGTATCGTTACGATAACTCCCTAACACAAAATCCTGCGTTTCCATCGGGGGCAGATAGCCGGAAAGGGCCTTCAGAGGCGCACCGAACATGCCGGGAATCATATATACCACGAACGAGAACACGGTTATAGCAAGTGCGAGCCGTGTGATGCCTATGTGCTTCACTTCGTCATCGTACTTGAAACGCAGTTTGCCAAGGAGGTAGAATCCGAGCATCGTGAAGCACACGATCCATATGGCAAGATAGACCTCGCGGTCCAGGATGCCCCAATGATAGGTCTGGTCTGCCACGCTCAGGAACTTGAATCCAAGCGCAACCTCGATGAAACCCAGCACCACCTTAACGCTGTTAAGCCATCCTCCGCTCTTGGGAAGATTCTTAAGCAGCGAGGGGAATAGCGCGAGCAAGGTGAAGGGCAAGGCGAAGGCAATGCTGAAAGCAAGCATTGTGACCATCGGAGTCCAGAATTCGCCTGAAGTGGATTTGATCAGAACCGTGCCTACGATGGGGCCGGTGCATGAGAAAGATACCAGTACCAGCGTAAGAGCCATGAAGAATACGCCTGCCAGGCCTGCCTTGTCTGATTTCTTGTCAGATGAATTCACCAGCTTCGACGGCAGCGTGATCTCGAATGCTCCGAAAAAGGATGCCGCGAAGAGCATGAATACGACAAAGAAAATGATGTTGGGCAGCCAGTGTGTTGCGAGCCAGTTGAAGATGTCTGCTGTGACCGCAGATCCTCCGAATACCCATGTCAGGCCTATGATTATACTGATCGGAACGGTATACAGAAGCACGATGAACAGACCGTACATCAGGGCCTTGAACTTGCCAGTGGCGGCATTTTCGCTCCCCTTCACAAAGAAGGATACGGTCATCGGCACCATCGGGAAGACGCAGGGTGTCAGCAACATTGCCAGGCCCCACAGAATCGCTTCCAGAATCAGGCCCCAGATCCCTTTACCCTTCGATTGTATTGGTCCATCTGTTACAGCTGGTGCGGACTGAAGGTTATACCCCTGAGGGACGTAACACCCGCGGTTCGATAGCGGGGGGACCGTCCCGGAGGGATGGTGGGGTGAGTCCGCAGGACGAACTCCCGAAGGGGATAGACCTTCAGCCGCACCGTTTGAGGCGGAGGGATGCAGGTCGTATTCGAGTTCTTCCGGGCTGTGGCAGTTCTCGCCGACGCAGGAAATCCACTGCAGGGTGCCGTGGATTTCGTCGAGGGGAACTACGGGAGTGCCGGTGAAGACTATGCGGGATGTGCCGTCATCGGCCGTCACCACTTCAGTCTCCCAGTTGACGGTAGTGTCCGGCAGCCTCTGGCCTAAGGCGGACAGCCCTGACAGGAGGGCCGCCGCCAACAGCACTATATGGCGTAACTTATTCATCGACAATTACTTTGCGTATGCAACCGAACGAGTCTCGCGGATGACGGTGATCTTCACCTGGCCGGGATAAGTCATCTCGTCCTGGATGCGCTGCGCGATGTCGGAAGAGAGGCGTGCTGCGTCGTCGTCGCTGACCTGCTCGGCACCCACGATGACGCGGAGCTCGCGGCCTGCCTGGATGGCGTAAGACTTGGTAACACCCGGATAGGATGCTGCAAGGTCTTCCATGCCCTTGAGGCGCTTGATGTAAGATTCGATAACCTCGCGGCGTGCACCGGGACGTGCGCCGGAGATGGCATCAGCAACAAGCACGATGGGCGAAATGGTGGAGGTCATCTCCATCTCTTCGTGGTGTGCACCGATGGCGTTCACAATCTCGGGACGCTCCTTGTACTGCTCTGCGAGCTTAGCGCCGAGGAGGGCGTGCGGCAGATCGGGATCCTCGTCGGAGACCTTACCTATATCGTGCAACAGGCCGGCGCGCTTGGCAATCTTCGGGTTGAGCCCGAGTTCGGATGCCATGACGGCGGCGATGTTCGCAACCTCTCGGGAGTGCTGCAGCAGGTTCTGGCCATAGGATGAACGGTATTTCATGCGGCCTATGAGCTTCACGAGCTCGATGTTAAGGCCGTGCACGCCCATGTCGATGCAGGTGCGCTTACCAGTCTCGAGAATCTCGTCTTCGAGCTGCTTGCTGACCTTGGCTACAACCTCTTCGATACGTGCCGGATGGATGCGGCCGTCGATCACGAGCTGATGCAGGGCCAGGCGGGCGACTTCGCGGCGGACGGGATCGAATGCGGAAAGCATGATGGCATCGGGTGTGTCGTCAACCACGATTTCCACGCCGGTAGCAGCCTCGAGAGCACGGATATTACGGCCCTCACGGCCAATGATGCGTCCCTTGACTTCGTCGTTCTCGATGGGGAAAGTGGTCACTGCATTCTCGATTGCGGTTTCGGTAGCGGTGCGCTGTATGGTGTTGATAACTATGCGCTTGGCTTCCTTTGCTGCATTCAGGCGGGCATCATCCATTGTGTCGTTGATGTATGCCTGGGCCTCTGAACGGGCCTCTGCCTTGAGGTTCTCCACGAGCATGTTCTTAGCTTCTACGGCAGTCATGCCGGCAACGGTCTCAAGCTGCTTGTTAGCCTGGGCGACGAGCCTGTCGCATTCTTCCTGCTTGCGCTCGAGATTCTCCATCTGGGCCCTTACCTGGCCGCGGGCGCTGTCGAGTTCGTGCTGCTTGCGACCGAGTTCGCTGGCCTGCTGGCCGAGCTGGGATTCTTTCTGATGGATAGCGTTTTCGCGCTCCTGGAGTTGTTTGTTCTTATTGCTTATGTAGTCTTCGTGTTCGCTCTTGAGTTGCACGAATTTCTCTTTAGCCTGAAGGATCTTCTGATTTTTGATATTTTCAGCTTCGATTTCAGCCTTCTGTATGATGGCTTCGCCACGGCCTTTCATAGAGGCCTTGTGGGCAAGTATGTATATGGCCAGTGCCACTATGGCACCTGCAACGGCCGACAATAAATAGAACAACATAGTATATAGTGTTTTAGTATGTCAAACAAAAAACGGCATCCGCACTTTCATGCAGATGCCGCTAGAAATCCGTTAGTCCTTAGCAGAAAATAATTTCTGTATGATTTGGGCTCCGCCCTGTATCAAGCTTCCTGCAGCTGCAGGCCTGCCATCCTCAGCACGAGTACACCCGGTTCCGTGGAACTTGTTTTGTTTCAGCAAGGACGGACTAACGGTTACTTTCTATTTTTGCCAGATAGCCGGAGAGTTCGTTGACAAGCTTTTCGTGCTCGGCGGAAAGGGCGTTCAACTTGTTCTGTGCGTTGAACTTGTATACCGTTTCCGTAAGAGTGACGAAAAGGAGCATTTCGAGATAGTCTTTTTCGGGATATTTCTCGGTATAGCGGTCCAACATCCTGTTGATGTCTTCTGCAGCGAGCCTCATGGACTGCTCCATCTCGGGAGAAGATGCCTTGAGGTTAAACTGCTTTCCTGCTATGACGAGTGTAATATTTTGATCCATAACTAACTATCCAACAACGCTATGCACTTGTCAATCTCCGCAATCAGCTTGGTCAGGCGCTGCTTTGCCTCGGTATTCCCTCCTTCGGCTGCGAACGCGCTTGTAAGCCTCTGATTGTCTATCTGTCTGTTCAATTCAGCAATCTGCTTTTTGCAGGCTTCAACCTCGCCTTTGCTTTCTGCAAGGAGTGTAAGAGCATCGTCTGCACGCTTCTTCTCCCCTTCGTAGAGGGCGATAAGCCGCGTAATATATGATCTTACATCTTCCAGCATAGCATTGGCGTTTTAGCCTACAATGTACAAAAGTAATAAAAAAAGCCGAAAATCGTCAAGATTTCGGCTCATTATTGTCTGTCTGCTGCAAATTAACCTTCCGGTAGCGTTTCTGGCGCTATTTCCAGCGTTCCTTAGCATACTCCTGCATATCACTCACTTCATCCATTTCGTCCATTATCTCAAGGCCGAAAATGGTTTCAATGATATCTTCGAGCGTCAGGATGCCCTCGAAGCAGCCGTAATCGTCTATGATCAGGGCCATCTGCTCGCGGCTCTTCAGGAGTTTCTCCCAGATATCCGCGAGGGAACTCTCCTCGTGGAAGAAGGAAATATCCCTCCTGAGTTCCTTAAGAGTCTTTCCGAACTTGTCTTCCGCCAGGTCTTCCAGGGCATCGTCGCGGAGGATGTATCCGGTGATGTATTCGGGAGATTCGGCATAGACGGGGATACGGGAATGGTGCTCGAATTCGTCGGTTTCGAAGTACTCCTTGAGAGTCATGGACTCGGGAGCTACGGAGCATACCACGCGGGGCGTCATGGCTTCGTAGGCCTTGACGTTATCGAGTTTGATTATATTCTGGATAACCTTGTTCTCGCTGCGGTCTATCACGCCCTCTTCCTCCCCCACATTGGCCATGGCGGATACCTCCTCGCGGCTGATGGAGGCCTCGTCTTCATCGGCGGAGAAGCGGCTGCTGATGTAGCGTATCAGCACCACGAGCGGATACATTATCACCAGCAGGAAGGAGATGCCGCGGGTGGTGAAACCCATCAGGCTGCGGTACTTGGTGGTGCCTATGGTCTTGGGGATGATTTCCGAGCATACAAGGATGAGAAGCGTAGTGAGGGCGCCCATCCAGCCCACCCAGGGGCTTCCGAAGGCCTTTGTGGTGAGCACGCCGACCAGAGATGCGCCGAAGGTGTTGGCTATGGTGTTCATGGCCAGGATGGCGGCAATCGGGCGGTCGATGTCGGTCTTGTACTTCTTGAAAAGAGTGGCAGGCTTGTATCCTTCTTCTTCCCTCATGCTTATATACGAAAGAGGCGTAGACATGAGAACGGCTTCCAGGATCGAACAAAGGAACGAGATACCCACGGTAAGGGCCAGGTCCAGAAGAAGCAGAAAAATATAGTTCGCCTGTGTCATAAGATTCAATCTTTCAAATATAGCAAATATTTTTCATTTAGAGTGTATTAATCCTCCTCATCCGGGTGAAGGCCCGGATGCACCGAGCGAACATTCCGCTATAATCAGAAGGTTACCGTTTCTTCTTCATTCGCGCACACTGTTTCTGCCAATCGCTTGGAGGCAAACCGTACTCGGAGTAGAATTGCTTCCGGAAGTTGCATTTGTCGGGGATTCCGACCTTTGCGGCTACATGGCTCAGTTTGCAGCCCGGGTTTTCGCAGATGATACGGCGGGCTTCTTCCAGGCGCAACTTCTTGCGGATGGTGCAGAAGCGTTCCCCAACCACACTTGTGAAGTAGAAAGAGAGCGCCTCCTCCGAAACACCGAATTCTTCTGCCACATCAGAGATGCTTATGTCCGGACAGCAATACTTTTTCTCCGCCACCCAAAGATGGAGTTTCCTTGCAATCCTGGCATTCACGGAACGCTGAGAGGGTTCGGCTACCGTCGAATAACATCTCATCAGCATCCTGATCATAAAAGAAAAGACCTTCTTCATAAACAATAGTGCTTAAATGGTCACTATATAGATATTCGCTTTTTTTCCGTATTTTTGCACCGCTATGTTTGAAAATTTATCCGAAAGGCTGGAGAAATCCTTCAAGATTCTCAAAGGAGAAGGCAAGATTACCGAGGTTAACGTCGCAGAAACCCTGAAAGACGTTCGAAGGGCCCTTCTCGATGCCGACGTCAGTTATAAGGTCGCAAAAGAATTCTGCGACTCCGTCAAGACCAAAGCCATAGGCACAGGCGTGCTCACCGCGGTCAAGCCCCAGCAGATGATGGTCAAGATCGTCCACGACGAGATGGCCGCTTTCATGGGCAGCGACGCCTCCGACATCAATGTCAAGGGGAATCCCGCCGTTGTGCTCGTCGCCGGCCTGAACGGTTCCGGTAAGACCACCTTCAGCGGCAAGCTGGCGCTATATCTCAAGCGCAAGGGCATCAAGGTGATGCTCGCCGCGTGCGACACGTTCCGTCCCGCTGCAATAGAACAGCTGCGCACCCTTTCGGAGCAGATCCAGGTGCCCATGTTCAGCATCGACGGGGAGAAGGATCCCATCAAAGTGGCCAAAGCCGCCATCTCCCAGGGCGGACAGCAGGGCTACAGCGTCATCATAGTCGATACCGCCGGCCGCCTCAGCGTCGACCAGGAACTCATGGACGAGATCCGTGCTATGAACGAGGCTGTGAAGCCCACCGAGAGCCTGTTCGTGGTTGATGCCATGACCGGTCAGGATGCGGTTGCATCGGCCCTGGCCTTCAACCAGGCCATCGACTACGACGGCGTGGTGCTCACCAAACTCGACGGCGACACCCGCGGCGGTGCGGCCCTTTCCATCAAGGCCGTCACAGGCAAGCCCATCAAGTTCATCTCCACCGGAGAGAAGATGGAGGCGCTGGATGTCTTCCACCCTTCCCGCATGGCAGACCGCATTCTCGGCATGGGCGATGTCGTATCCCTCGTGGAGAAGGCCCAGCAGGCGGTAGACGAGAAGGAGATGCGCGAGACTCGCAAGAAACTCGCCCGCAACCAGTTCAACCTGAACGACTTCTACAACCAGATACAGCAGGTGCGCAAGATGGGAGACATCAAGGACCTGGCATCCATGCTGCCCGGCGTCGGAAAGGCCATGAAGGATGTCGACATCGACAACGACAAGGCCTTCAAGAGCACCGAAGCCATATACCATTCCATGACTCCATATGAGCGCGAGCATCCCGAGGCCATAAACGGAAGCCGCCGCCGCAGGATAGCTGCAGGCAGCGGTACTTCTGTCGAGGATGTAAACAAACTGCTCAAGCAGTTCGAAGGATCCCGCAAGATGATGAAGATGGCCGTGGACGGTTTCCTCGCCCAGCGGCTCAAAAACTTCAGGGGTTAGAACAACAGTTTCAGATCCGCTTTAATACGTTCGTTCGCGAGTTCCTCGGGAATGAACTTCCATGAACCGTTCCTCTTTGCATCGTAGATGGCCGTATTGTCTATCAGGCCGTATTCCTCTATGAATTTATAGAGCAGTTCGCGAATCTCGGGATAGCGGTGCAGGATACGTTTGTCGAGGTCTTCTTCAGGAATGCCGGCGCCCTTGATCAGCATCCCTCCGGCACCGCTCGCGCGGTAGGATGTCATCGCCACGGTATAGTCGGCATCGGGGTCGAAGGCGCTTCCGTCTGCCATGCTCTCGATAGTTATCCTTTTTCCGAAAGGCTGCGTGATATCCACCGTATAGTTGATGCCTGCAGCAGAGTCGAAATTGTAGGTACGGTTGACGAATGACCATCCGCTCTGGTTGTTGCGGGGATCGTCCTGATGAGAGATGTTCAGCACATGGTCCTTCCCCAGAGGCGCCAGCCATCCCCGGTATGAGTATTCCAGGTAGCCCTTTATCTCCTTGCCCTTAAGACGCAGCGTATAAAGCTGATTTTCAAAGGGATAAATAGAGAACAGATCGTTATAGACGAGCACACCGGCCTTGATGGTGCCGTTGTAGGTAAGCGGTGCAGCGAAGGATATGTCGGCACCCGACCCCTTCAGGCTCACGGTATGTATGAGGTTGACGTAATCACACATGCCGCTGTATGCATCCCTCGTGCGGAGGTCCATCGCAAGAGCACCTATTTCTTTGGTAGAGAAGGTCTTCACCGTTTCGTATTCCTTCTGGAAAGTCTTCTTCATTACGGGATCGGTCTTGCGCTTGTCGATGCTGATAAGCCCTGCGGATATCTTCTTGCCAGCCACTTTACCATCCTTGAATGAAACAGTCAACTCACCGTGTCCCAGGAACTTAGCCCTGTTGCCAGTATTGATCAGTGCCCTCTTCCCGTCACATATGATTACCTGTTTGTGATCGTGCGAACATACCACGAAATCTACGCCCTTCAGCGAATCATAAAGGTCCTTTCCCTGTGCTCCGATAGACTCTCCTTTGCCGTTTCCTGTTGCCGAATGAACCGATACTATTACCACGTCCGGCTTTTCTTTGGCAACTGCCATGTCCACATCTTCCTGTACCCTGGGGATCAGGCTTACGAAGTGCATGCCGCTCCAAAGGCTCTCATCCATCCAGGCAGGGTTGTGTGGATTGGTATAACCGAGCACAAGAACTTTCATGCCGGCACGTTCGAACACCTTATATGTCTGGAAATAGGGTTTTCCATTATCGTTACGGATCGCATTTCCGGCAAGGAAAGGGATCCCGTGGCGTTTAAGCTCCTTGTTTACCCTGTCGTAGACAGCATGGCCAGTCTCGATATCGTGATTACCCACAGTGACAGCATCGTATTTCATATATGCCATAAGACGGGTGAAAAGATGCTCGGACTTGGTGTCCACGTAATTATAGTAGTAGCTGGCATTGTCTCCCTGAAGGCAGTCTCCTGCATCGATCAGGAGCACATTCTCCTCGCCGACGGCGTTGCGGATGCTGTCCACGTACCAATTGACAGCCAAAAGGCTTTCTCTTGTACCTTTGCCTACATAATCCGATGAGAACCAGCGCCCATGCACGTCGTTCGTGGTGAGCAGATGCAGGGTATGCTCCTCGTTCTTGGGAGTGCCGCACGCTGCCAGAAGCAGCAGGAAGGCAATATATATCAATCTTTTCATATCTTATCTATGATCATTACGAATCCACCGCCCGGGGCAAGATGGATCTTCTCTTTACGGCCGGAGTCGATTCCGAACTCAGATATGGCGTAATCCTCACCGACCGTGTCTGCATTCACTCCGTCCCTGAATATGCGGCAGCGCCATTCCCCTTCAGGAAGGAAGCTGAAATCGACATCAAGGTCCCTGGCATCCCAGTTGGTCATGCCCCCGACATAATATTTCCCATCCTTCTCGCGTAAAGTAAGCACATACTCCCCTATCCTTGCATCCAGAATGCTGGTGCGCTCGAAAACAGTGGGAATGGAAACTATCCAACGCGTGGTTTCATCTTCCTTCAGGTAATCCGACGGAGAGTCGCAGAGCATCTGCAGAGGAGCGTCGAAAACCACATAGCAGGCGAGCTGATGGGCGCGCGTGCCCATGCTCATGGGTTTACGGTTAATGGCGCGGAATTCCTTGCGTGTGGCGTTGCGGAGCGCGCCCGGAGTATAGTCCATCTGGCCTGCGGCCTGACGGATAAAAGGAAGGATGACGTCGTTCCGGGGCATGTCGCAGCGGTCCGGGTTGCACCATTTCATGTTCTCGAGGCCGAAAACTCCCTCGAAATTAAGCACATTGGGCCAAGTCCTGCTGAGCCCCACAGGCTTGAATATTCCGTGGAAATCCACCACGAGATTATACTTTGCAGCGGCTTCCGCATACATGTTTATGCGGTTAACCATGGCTGCCTCCTGGGAGTCGAAGAAATCTATCTTGAATCCGGCCACACCCATCTTGGAATAGTGCTCGAAGGCCTTTTCCGGCTTCAGACCGAGCACACCCTTCGATACCCACAGCAGCACCTTCACCCCCTTTTCGGCAGCATGTGCGCATATCTTCGGGATATCCATGGCATCGATGGGCGTAAAGATATTCTTGTTCTTGTACCAACCGTCGTCGATGAGTATGTAGGGAATGCCATACCTGGCCGCAAAGTCTATATCGTAGAGGTATGTATCGGTGTTGATTCCTGCCTTGAAGGCCACTCCGTGACGGTGGAAGTCGTTCCACCAGTCCCAGGTAGAAAGCCCTGGCTCTATCCAGGAAATATCATCGAGTTTGCAGGGTGTGGCGAGCTGGTAGACCATGTTATTGGTAGGAAGGGCCGTTTCATCCTTACCATAAGCGATTACCCTCCAGGGGAAGGTCCTCGTGCCGGCTACCATGTTTATGTAGTCCAGATACTTGGCATCCTGTTCTCTGATGTTGTTCGGATATGGAGGGAATTCGGCCTCGAAGCCTTTTTCGGTGCCGTGGAGGAACATGCCGGGATAATCCCAGAGGTCGGATTCCATCAGCAGGAGCCGTCCCTTATCCCCAAGGTCTACGTAAACCGGCATGAATGCGAGGCGTCCGTCCGCAACTGAAACGTCTCCCGCCTTCACATCAGCATACAGGTTCTCGAAGGAGGAGCGGTAGCGGTCGCCGTCGTTGCGTTTATTCACGTATGGCACGAGCATGTCGTACGGCTGGGCGAAATTGAATTCGGCGGTTTCGGAATATACCTTCCGGATGTCCGGACGATTGGTCACGAAACGGTATGCGACTCCATCGTCGTAGGCGCGGAGTTCCAGGGACCAGTCCCCTTTCATCTTGAGAGTAAGCCAATTATATGCCGCATCGAACTCAGCCTGACGGTAGAAGGGAGCCACTATATGCTCGGAAACCGATCCTTTTCGCACCTTCACGACCTTCGGATCAGGGCCAAGAGTTCTCTCATCGATTGCCATCGAAACCGTGTTGTCCTTAAGCACGGTCTCCCCTTCAACCGAAAGCGACCATGCCGTCTTGTCCGTAACGGAAACGGTCAACTGCAACCTGCCGGAAGGGCTGCCCAGTTTGTAATCCTTTGCCGGGAGAGGCAGGAAAGCGACGGATGCTGCAATCAGCAAAAAGAGATACTTTTTCATATAGTCAAAAGATGTTACAAAAATAAAAAAAGAGTGTTACTTTTGCAATATGACCAGGTACGATAAAGTATGCATTCTCGGCAGCTGCTTTGCAAACAGCATCGGGGAGAAACTGATTGAAGAAGGATACGATGTATGCCTCAATCCGTTCGGCACTCTATACAATCCTGTTTCCATAGCCAATTCCATCGCCAGGCTCGACAGTTCAATACCCTTCCGCGCAGAAGAATGCGTGGAAATGGGTGCTAACGCCGGAAAGATTTGCTCCTGGTGGCATCATACATCTTTCGCCCGTGTAGATGCAAACGATTTCCTGGAAAACGCCAACGCTGCTCTCGCAAAGGCCTCCGCAGCGTGGAAAGAAAGCAGCGTCGCCATTATTACGCTCGGCACCGCAAGGGTATGGAAACTGGTCAGCAGCGGAGAAGTAGTTTCCAACTGCCTCAAGCGCCCTGGCCGGGAATTCTCGCATGAAATGCTTTCCGTAGGGCAGGTTTCAGCCGTGCTGGGGAGCATTGTGCGGAAGCATCCTGAAAAGGAATTCATCTTCACGGTCAGCCCCATACGTCACATGGGCGAAGGCGCGCATCTGAACACACTGAGCAAGGCCGCCCTTCATCTGGGCCTGGAACCCGTCCTCGGCGATAGGGCATCATATTTCCCTGCATACGAGATACTTATCGACGAACTCAGGGATTATAAATACTTTGCGGCCGATGGTTCCCACCCTTCGCAAGAAGCAGTGGACATCATTTGCGAACGCTTCATGCAGACAATACGATAAAACCCCGCCTCTGATATGAACCCCGAAAGTTAGACAAAAAACTTTCGGGGTTTTTGTTATGCGAA
>R22__coassemble_314_pt1 | contig 35523 bp, 23 predicted proteins | sample R22__metabat2_low_PE_056 | metagenome-assembled genome bin R22 | reverse complement strand
TTTGCGGCTGCGAACTTCGCCAATATGTCGGTTGAACGCCAAACAGAATACGAAATAGTCATGAGAAACGAACTGGACATCATAGCCGAAAAGAACTATGCCCGCGAAGAAGGACGGGAAGAAGGGCTCGCCCAAGGAGCATCAAAAACCTGCCGGGACATTGCGGCAAAACTACTTCATGAAGGGCTTTCTATTGAAGTGGTTCAACGAGCCACCGGCTTGAGCGAGGAGGAGATTGAGGGGCTGATGTACTACTGTTTGTGAAATTCCAGGGCAACGGGTTCATTCGACAGTTTCCCATTTAGGAAAACTGTCACCTTGCCGCCCTGAACTCTGTATTTTACATTCTTGCCGTTGTTCAGCATTTTCATGCTCCCCTTTGGGACGTTTACGCTCCATTCGATGGTTGCGGGGAGGGTCTCCCCTTCCGGCAGGGCATAGATGGCATAAAGCGTTTCACCATCCTTAGAGGCCGTGAACCATACGTTCCCATCGTTATAATGGGTAGTGGTGCGCGTGGAATAGATGGCCTTGCCATTGCGCCGGAGCCAGTCCCCAACTTCGTGAAGACGTTTTACCGCCTCATCCTCGATCAGGCCATCCGGAGTCGTGCCGACTCCAAGAAGAAGGCATCCACCCTTGGCCGTTATCTCCGTAAGAAGATTCACCACCGCCTGCGGGGATTTATATTCGGGATGCGGATCCCAACCCCAGCTCTTAGTAAGGGTGATGCAGCTCTCCCAGGGGTAGTCCAGCTGCGTCGCAGGGATATTCTGCTCCGGAGTCTGATAATTCTCGTTGCGTCCCTTACCCCTGCGGTCTACTGAAATAAGGCCAGGTTGCTTGACGCGCACTTCGTCTATCAATTCGCTCAGGTGGATGTCTGCGCCCTTCACCCATCCGCCGTCGAGCCAGAGTATATCCAGAGGGCCGTAATCGCTCATCAATTCCCCGATCTGGTTGTGGACATAGTTTTCGAAATTCTGCCACCACTCGGGATGACGCTCACGCTTGTAATTGCAGTGGCGGTTGCCCGTAGCGAAATAAGGGCTCCAGAACCACTCGCTATTCCAGTCCGGCTTGGAGAAATAGCAGCCCAGCATGAAATCCTTCTTCCGGAAACTGTCCCACACATAGCGGGCAACATCGCGGCGAGGATCGTTCTTGAAGGCCCAGTTGGCGATAGAGAAATCCGTGAACTTGCTGTCGTACATGCAGAATCCGTCGTGATGCTTGGTCACATAGATCATGTACTTCATGCCGGCATCCGCCATGGCATCCGCCCACTGGTCCGGATTGAAATGGACAGGATTGAATACGTGTTTCAGGTCGAAATACCACTTCTTGTATTCTTCGTAGGTCATTCCCCCATCACGCACAATCCATTCCTTGTCTTCGGAACACAGAGTCCACGATTCCGTGATGCCCGGCACCGACGAGAGCCCCCAGTGAATAAGGACACCGAATTTCAGATCCTGCCATGTATCCAGCTTGGCAAGCACGGCTGGGTCCGTTGGCCATTCGTATTCCGAGGCCTTCGATTGCTCGTGCACGAATGCCTGTGCCGACAGTTGCTCCATTCCAAAAGAGCATGCGAACAGGATTATCAGTAGAGGGAGTTGATTCTTCATGTTTATTATTGTGTGGATTACCTGACTATCAAAATATTGGGAACTACCCGTTCCCCTTTGTGGTCAAACCTCTTGTTGTCGTAGGGATGGTTGATTACTCCTCCGTCGTTTGTCCAAAGTGTTGTAGAGCCGCCGCCGTCGAAGTTTATGGCTTCATAAAGTCCGAAAGACTCGCAGAGAATCTGGAGTTCGGCGATGCTCATGCCATCGGCGAAACCCGGGAAACGACCGTCAACGGCAAAGAAATACATCCATCCGTCCTTCGTATAGCCCACGAGTGTGCGGGGATGCCTGCGGCCATAGAACCTACGGTAATCACGTGCGCCGACCTTGCCTTCGTAATCCACCGTCACGCCCTCTTCGATGAGAACCGGGCCGGATTCTATGGCTTCATACCAACCTTCAGCAGATTTGTCCCGGGTCAGGGAATCTATGGAGAGAATATCAACTTCTTTACCATTCTTCCTCTTTATCCGGAGCATTCCGTTGCATCTCGAAGACCCCTTGTCATCCCCGCCCAGTGGTATTATCTTTCCTTCATCCTTAACGAATGTGCAGGGATAGGGATATTTGGTATGCATGGTGAAATAACTGCCGTTGATGGCTGCGAGCGCACCGTTGTCGGCAGCAAGTTTGCTGGTTTTTCCTGAAGCAGGACCGTCGGACTCGACGACTGACACGCTGTGTTTCTTGATAGGGAAACGGGCGACGGATATGCTTTGGGTACTGCCGAAAATTTTCACAGATGCATTTGCGACCTCAACGGAAGAGCCGTTCACTGCTTTCCAGTTCCACTTGACTGCCTTGAGAGCAGCGATGGCCTCTTCCCTGGGTTGGGGCTCGGCTTTCCCGGAAGCATAAATCTTCCGCTCGGCCTCTATCCTCTCCTTGGATTCGGCGATAACCGGAAGAAAATGAGCCTTGAAGTCATCCCAGTCATAATAAGGGCCGCTTACGGCTTTCAGCGGCAGGGTGGCCTCTCTCTCGTTCAGTAGGGCCTTCACGAGGATTTTTCCTTCTTCATTCCGGAAGAAAACCAGCTGGACGGAGCATCCCATCGGGATTTCGTATCCGGGGAAAATATCAAGAGACTCTTCCAGCGAGGAAGTGCTCTTTCCGGAGCCGTTGAGATCCAGCAGGCTGATAAAAGGATACACTCCCGAATCATGCCCATAGCGGAGGCGGAGCTGCACTTCTCCCGAAGCAAGGTCGGCATCGGCACACTCGATAAAGTTCTCGAGCATGAATGCAGCATAATCCCGGACGAGACTCCCGGAACCCTCGAAATTACCACCGCCCGCAAAGAAACCGGCGGAAACCGTCTTCCATACCAGATACATTTCCTCTGGCGAAAGCAGGTCGTCGAAGCAACCCCTGTCTTCGGTAAGGCACTGGGTGCCGGCAACTATGTCATAAACGTTATTTACAAACTTCAGGGGAGTGATTTTCAGGATTTCCATGGCCGTATCCGTATCCACGAAAAACCTGCCGGCGATTTCCCTGGCAGGCAGAGTCCTGTCGCAATAATCCTGCAAGGCTTTGTCGGCTTCCTTGCTCCGGCGGGGACGGCCGTTTATGAGGTAAGGGTTGGTCTTCAAGGACGGCTGCAACCATGGGGCATACGAAGCGGAAGCATCGGCCTCTATTGTTATGTCCTTGTCCAGTGTCTGCAGTTCCGACATGCATGTCCACATGCTCATCATCACCCGGGGAGATTCGGTAGAGAATGCCTCCACGCGGGTGGGGCCGTCGAATACCTCCGGGAAACGTGCGAACAGGTGGTCCGCAATGGCGCGGTGCTGTGCCTTTCCTATTTCCGTGAGACGCCCCTTTTCGGTCTTTACCTTATTGTAAAATGGTTCATAACGCTTAAAGAAATCCTTACCCATATCGGAAAGCATCCCTGTTTTGGATGCCTTGGCAAGCATGTCGTGCATGGAATCGTATTCACCTATGCAGAAGCGCGCCCCATGTCTCGCAAACTGGCTGATGTACACCGGAATATACCCTTCGGGGGCGGGTGTCATCGGCGCCGGATGCTGATAATCATATACATAGTAATTGGCTCCGGCCTTGCCCGGGTCGAGCTTTATAGCCTCCCCGGAACTCTGAGCCAGGCAGACCGCGGAAGCACATGAAATAATAAGCAGGGTGGAGAGGAATCTCTTCATATTCAAATGTACAAATTATTCCGATTACTTCAAATCACTCTTGACGTAAACCGCACTGCCGGTGGCACGAAGGCCTGTTCCGTTCCAATCCCAGCGGTTGTCGGAGGGATGGTTCACCACGTTGCGTGCATTGCCATATCCGTATACCCACATCGCCGTTCCTCCGCCGCCGTCGAAGTTCATGGCCTTGTAGCAGCCAAGCCCCTTCATCAACTCAGACAGGAGCGCCGTGGACATGCCGATTGCCCTCTCTTCCGATGCACTCTGGGTCCATCGACCATCCACCGCCACCTGGATTACCGTGTTTCCATCTTTGGAGATACCGATTGCGGTACGGGGATGAGTATTGCTAAGGAAGTCGGCAGATCCTTCCTCAGGATAGGTCTGGATATTACCTTTCCATACCAGGAGAGGACCTGCGCAGGAGACGGTGTGGTTGGAAAGCAGGGCGGCACCATAGTTGTCTGCAACTTTCACTATATCAACGTCTTCGTCATCTATCGTAAGAGCGCAATTGGCGTAATAATAACCGTCCACAGGTCTGGCATCGCGCTTGACCACGTCATCTACGCGCACAAACTGGCAGCATGCCATGGAGCCGTTGGTGCCGGCAAGGGCATCGGTAAAGGTGCATTTTTCATCCAGATATTTATAGCCGCCCTCGGTATAATTATAATACACCCCCAGGCTGTTATGCGAGTCAAGAGTAGTACGGATGATGTTGATATTGCGGATCTCCCCTTCCCAGGTTCCGTGGAATGTGGTCCATTCTACACCGGTGCGGACCGTAACTTTTGTTCCGCCCAGGGCTTCGAAATCGAGGGTGGGAACATCGGACCATCCGGCCGCTTCGGGATCGGGATCGGAAATGCCGGGGATATCGGAACTTACCCAACCGTAAGTGTCGTCCGGTTCAACCATAGCCCCGGAAGCGAGATGCTTGCCATGATAAGAGAAGTATTGCTTGTTCTCAGCTGTTCCGAAATCCGTATCGGTCCCGTCCACCATGCTGCTTTCGTCCAGCGCATAAGTAATTCTCTGCAACGGCGTAGTGGTACCGTCCACATTGGCATGGTCAAAGCTTGCGCTCGGCGCCCAGAACAAGCCATTGAAGGTCATGCCGGGCTTGCGGTAGTTGTCTGTAAGCACACAGTTCGGATGAGTAAAACCAACGATTGCTCCGCTACTGTAGTCGTCCGTCGCATGTCCGCCACTGATGTTCGGGTTCCACGCCACGCTGTTTTCGACGGTGACTCCGGTCCCGAGAATAGTACCCACAAGGCCTCCTTTACCTCCGTAGCCTCCTTTCCAGACAAGGCTGCCGGAAGCGAAACAATGGGATATGACAAGTCCGGCATCCGCATTGCACTTTCCAACAAGGCCTCCGGCGTAGGTATAACCCCTGGTAATCGTGCCCGAGAAATAACTGTTGCTGATAGAGCATCCCGTACCGGATACGACACCTACCAGACCTCCTACATTATTAACGCTGGTTGCCCCCATTGAAGCGCTGGAATTACAGCGGTTGATTACCACGCCGTCTCCAATGCGTCCGAACAACCCGCCTACGCCTGACCTGTTGATATTGGTGCATCCACCTCCTATGGTAACATTCTTTACCGAGCAATCCGTAACGCTGCAGCCGCCATTGGGAATCATTTCTGCCGCCAGGCCTCCGACAAGGCTTGGATCGACGTTTCCAAGAGTCGATGTAATCGTGCTGTTGATAACGTGACAGTTTGCTACGTAATTGCATTTTTTTACATAGCCGGCAAGGCCGCCGACGTAATTATTGGAAGATGTGAGAGTAGAGTTGCACACCGTTACATTGCGGAAGTTGGCGGCATGGGACGATGCCCCGCTGCGGCCGATTACGATGCCGCTGTTTTTAGAACCGCCATTGACGCTCGCCCCGTCAAAAACCACATCGTGGATATACCCGTACAGGTATCCTATAAAACCGCTATAGTCATACGAGCCCGACGAATTGTCAATTGTCATATTGGAGATTATATGACTTCTGCCATCAAAGTCAATCTGGTAGCTTTCGCTATTGTTCACCGGCGCCCAATTTTCTCCTGCAAGATCAACGTCGTCCACCATCTTGAAATAAACCCGCGTATCAGCAACCAGCAGATCACGCATTTTGTCCAACTGATGTCTGTCGCCAATCAAGTAAGGATGAGCATCCGTGCCGTCGTCATCCGTACCGGCAAAACTTTCAATATCCGGGCAGTTGATTTTGAAAGAATTAACCTTGCCCGAGCACAGCGTCTGGTCGGAAGCGAGCTTGCGGTATGCGGTATATTTATCGTTGGCATCAGCCGAAACCTGGAACTGGAAAAGAAGTTCGGTATCGGCGGCCAGGCCCACGTCACCGGCCGGAAGAGTGGCGTACACCGTTACCACCCTGCTGTCACCATCCACTCCCGGCGTAGTAATGGTAATGGACATCTCGTCTTCATCGCCGAAAAGATATGAGGAAGACTTGACAGTTACCTTTTGCACAGCATCGGCGATATCCGCCGTTGGCATCTGGGCACGGATTCGGAGTACCGACGAAGATTCGAAAGTGCCGCCGCCGTTGGCGCTAGCCCAATCTTCGCAGAAAGTGACGGAGGAATACTTGTCCACGCCGGAGAGAGTTGCGGCATAACCCAGGTGCGACATGCTTCCATCCGAAGCCTGCGTCTGGCTGACGAACCCTCCGGGCAGATTGCTCGAAAGGTATATGTTATAGCCCGTAGCACCCGATAGCGCAGAAATGTCTGGAGCGGAAAAAGTTGCCGACACAGTGCCTGCGCCGGATTTATATGAGAATACGACCGATTTAGACTCGTCAGCGGAATTCTTCACGGTTATTACGTCGGCACTTTCCCATGTGAGTTTTACTGCGCCATCCGGATTAGCCCCCTGATCCATCGCCACTTTGGTGAGGCCCCCTTCAGGGATGTAAACCGATATTTCCACAGGATTGACTGCAGGCTCTTCTACCGGAGCCTCCGCGGTGCAGGCTGCCAACAAGGCGCCGATTGCTATGAGTAAGCTGCTCTTTTTCATGGGGCGGTCCTCCTGCTAAAAGCCTTCGTTGATAATTGGATTGGGATTCAGTTCATTCAAACGTCCATCAGGACTGCCCTGAAGCATTTTTTGCGCCGGGCTGAACTGGAAAGCCACGGTCTCGGGCGTTGTATATACAGTCTTCAAAGTGTTTGTAGTTGATGTATTTGCGCTATTTTATCTTTGGAGGCGGCTATCCGGGGAAGGTAATATTCCCTGAATGCATTCCAGTTATAATACGGGCCATCTGCCGCAGGTATCGGGAGATAAGCCTCTTCTTCATTCAAGAGAATCTTGAAAATGATATCACCTTTCCGGTTCCTGTAGAAAACGAACTGCAGGGATGCGCCCATGGGCACGTTGTAGTTCGGAAGGATAGTTATTGCCTGGTCCATGGAAGAAGCGGGGTGCCCGAAGCCGTTGACATCCATGAAAGCGAGCAGGGCCATCAGACCGGAGTCGTGGCCAAAGCGCAGGCGCAGCTGGGTATCGCCCGAGGCGATGTCGGAGTCGGCAAGGGAAATGATATTCTCCAGGGTATATGCGGCGAAATCGCAGGTCAGGTTATCGGAACCTTCGTAATTTGCAAGCAGGATAAAGTTGCCGGCACATACCGACCTCCAGCAGGCGTACTTCTGCTCTTCGGTCAGGACATCGTCGAACAGGCCCCGGTCATGGTCCAGGCACCAGGTGCCCGACACCACGGCATGGAGCCTCTTAATAAAGTGTTCAGGCTTGGTCCCCAGGGTTTTTTCCAGCACCTCGGGACTGGTAAAAAACTTTTCGGCTATCTCCTCCCAGGGCACGGTTTCCCGGCAATATGCCGCATGGGCAAGCGCCGTGGCCGAATTATATCTGGGCCGCCCTTTTATCTGGTTGGGATTTTCTTCCAGCAGGGGGTTGAGCCAGAAAATATACTCGGAAGATGCATCCGCGTTAAGCTGCAGGGAAGAATCCACCTCCTGCAGGCCTGAAAGGCAGGACCACATGCTCATGATCACCCTCGGAACGGTGGTGGAAACCGCCTCCACACGGGTGTTCCCCTTGAACACCTCGGGGAAACGCGAATACATCCTCTTTCCTATAGTCCGGTGCTGGTCCTTCCCTATCCCGGTCAGATTTCCCTTACGGTATTTGACTGTCTGGTAAAAAGGTTCATAGCGGGCCTGGAAATCCTTGCCGTATTGCGTCAGTTCCCCGGCATTTTCGGCCCTGGAAAGCCAGATATACAGAGAATCATACTCCACTTCGCAATACCGGGCTCCATGCCTGGCGAAATGGCTGATATAAAATGGCTTATAGCCAGCCGGGGCAGGTGTGAGGGGCTTGTCCTCCTTATAGTCGTAAACATAGTAGAGGCCGTTGGCCTTGGAGGTACTTTCAGTGGATTCGACACTGCATGCGGCCAGAATGCCCGGCATCATGCAAAGAATAAGCAGGCCTGCAAGAATCATTTCTCCCCCCTTTCTTCCAAATGGTACTGAACAAGGCCGTCGGCCGGGGCTTTGATTATCTTCCCCACATGTATTCCTTCCTCTTCGAGGATAGGAAGCAGCATTTCCCTGCACGCCCAACCAAAACCACCCACGATTCCGACCGGATACCCGGCGCAGTCGTAATGGGATAGCAGTCGCTTCGCGAATGAACGGAAATTATCTGCAATGAGTTTTGCAATGTAAGGATCATCCCTGTGGCGGGTGATAAAGGGGGCGATGCTTCCCAAATATCCGGAGGGTGAATGGGAGCGGTAAACACCTTCCACTATCGCGGAGTAACTTGCATCGAATTCCTTCTCGAAATCGGCGCAGACAGGGGCAGGCACGAGCCCTTTCAGATAATCGGACAAGAAGAGTTTGCCAAGGGTTGCGGCGCTGCCTTCGTCACCGAGGATGAATCCGCCGGAGCGAACTTTGCAGAGAGTGAACTGACCGTCATAAAAACAGACATTGGATCCGGTCCCCAGAATGGCGGCAATGCCGCTTCCATGACCGCAGACTGAGCGTGCGGCGCCCATCAGATCGTTCTGGATATCCACATCCGGTATATCGGAGATTTCCCGGATCAGGGAGTCTATCCGGGAACGGATTTCGGGGGTAATCACACCGGCGGTATACATGTAGAAGCCCTTGAAACCCCGGTCCGACAAGCTTTCGGTACTGAAAGTTTCCGAAATAATCCGGGTGATTTCCTGCATCGACATGGTGGATACATTCATGCCCGGGCGCACCAGCCGGCGGTATACCGCACCATCTTTATTCACAAGACACCAGTCGCTTTTAGTGGCACCGCTTTCGACCAGAATAAAATTTCCCGCCATAGTTTCAGTGTTTTTCAGATAAGAATTTTATCACCGCACGCACGCTGCCATGCTCCAGCAGGAGTTCGCGCGCTTTGTCGTAATCGCTTATTCCCGTTTCGGCCATTATCATCCTGGTTCCGCGGTCCACAAGCTTCTTGTTGGTCAGCTGCATATCCACCATGTGGTTCCCCTTCACCCTGCCCAGGCGTATCATCACGGAGGTGGATATCATGTTGAGAATCAGTTTTGTAGCCGTTCCGGACTTCATCCGGGTGCTGCCCGTAACGAACTCCGGTCCGACGACCGCGACAATGGGCACCTCTGCCACATCGGCAGCCGCAGAAGAGTCGTTGCAGGTAATGCATGCGGTAAGCATGCCCAGTTCCCGGGCCTTAGTCAGCGCCCCCACAACGTATGGGGCGCCTCCGGATGCGGATATTCCTACTATAGAATCTTCCGGCGTAGGGTTATAGGCCAACACATCGTTCCATCCCTGGTCGGGATCGTCCTCCGCCCCTTCCACGCTGCGGCGTATCGCTCCGTCACCTCCGGCGATGATGCCGATGAAGGCGCCGTCGAGCCCGTAGGTGGGAAGTATTTCGGAAGCATCTGTAATGCCGAGCCTTCCGCTGGTGCCGGCACCGATATAAAAGACGCGGCCGCCGCGCTTCATCCTCTCTACCGCCCCGTCCACAAAGCGGGAAATCCGGGGGATGCATCCACGCACTGCCAACGGGACTTTCTGGTCCTCGGTATTAATTCCGTTCAACAATTCCTCCGTGGACATGAAGTCCAGATTGGAATACAAGGAGTCCTGTTCTGTCTGTTTCATGGTTATGACTTGATTTTGGCCGCATCCTTGTCGAAAAATGCGGTTCTGGCGATCACTAAGGCAATGCTGGCAACAACCCACACCGCGGCAAGGGAGGCAATTCCTCCGGAGAGTCCGAAGCGGTCTCCGATCATGCCGAGGATCCAGGGTGCGAGCGAGCCGATTCCGAATCCGAACAAAATGAGGATTGCGGACGAAAGGGAGTAGTATTTGGGTTCAATTACATCGTAGAGTACTGCATAGGTCCCGGCATCGAAGAAGGCACGGAAGAAGCCGAAACCGGCAAGCGCCGCACACACGATCCCGAACTTTCCGGAAACTCCCATCAGCACGATGCAGGGCGACGCCAGAAGGAGCCCGGCCGCCTGAAGCAGCAGACGGTTCCTCCCCCCGCCCTTTACGGCCGCCATCCTGTCGGACAGGGCACCCGCAACCAGGACGCCGACAAACGCGGCGGCATGGGTCCAGAACATGGAATGGAAACCGGCGGAAGCAAGGCTGAGGTCGAATGTTTCCTTAAGGTATTTGGGCATCCAGGTCAGGTATCCGTTAAGGCCGAAAATGAGGCCGCAGTATGCTACCACCATGCAAACGGCGGTAGGCACCTTGAAGATAGCCCCGATTGCGGCCGGAAGCGACGGTGCAGCAGCTTTATCGGCCTTGGGAGATTCTTCTCCGGATGCTGCAGGTTTATCCTTGAGGCGCAGCGCGATCACGGCAGTAAAGGCTATGCCGAGGCCGCCGAAAACGAAGAAGGCGTACTGCCAGCCCAGTTTCTCGGCAAGCCATCCGGCAAGAAATCCGCAGGTGATAACGCCCAGATAGTACGAAGTCTGATGGATGGACATAGCCCTGGCGCGGGTTTTACCATCGTGGTAACCGGCAATGATGCCCGTGTAGGTGGGCCCGAACATCCCCTGGCCGAGCCCCATGCCGAAGCAGCGGAAAAGGATGAACGCGAAAATTCCCCCGGAGAAACCGGTCAGGAAAGTGGCGGTGCTGAAAATCAGCACGCTTATCCAGATCTGGCGGCTGCGGCTCAGGCGGTCGGCATAGTACCCTGCGAAAGGAACCGTAATGGCATAAAACACATTGAACAGCGTGGAGATGAGGCCCATGATGCTGTCCGATGCTCCCAGATGCTCCTGAATCTGGGGAAGCACGATGTTGAACGCCTGCCTGTCCGCCTGATTAAGGAAAAAGGCAAGCCAGAGCAACAGGACCACTTCCCATTTGTAGAAGGGTTTGTCGGTATTTACTTTCATTTTACTTCGTAAATATGTGTCATTACAAATGTAAGCATTCACCGGTCAAACGCACAATATTTTTGGGATATATGCTGTTTGGAAATTTTTGGAATTGTACAAATACGGGGCGGAAACGTATAATAGTTTAAGTTTAGGCGAATCATAAGATTTTTCTTATGGTGTCGTTAAATTATTAATTATTTAAGTTTGGCGAAAATTTTTGGAGTCTCGGGGTTTTGAGTATATTATTGCAGTTCATAAAACTTTAGAATTATGGACACAATTATCAAAACCACACGCTACATCGACCCGATGATCGATGTAGGCTTTAAACTGATCTTCGGACAGGAGAAGCACAAACGCCTTATCAAGGAACTGCTCGAGCATGTATTTGACCTTGAAATCAGCGAGCTGTCTTTCACCAATGTTGAACATGTAGGGGACATCGCCAAAGACCGGAACGCTTGTTTCGACCTGCAATGCCATTCGGACGGCATCGGAGACTTCATCGTTGAGGTTCAGGTGAAGGAGCAGAAGTATTTTGCAGACCGTGCGCTGTTTTACAGCACCTTTCCGATTAAAGCACAGGCGCCGAAAGGAGACTGGGACTATCACCTCAAGCCCGTATACTTCCTGGGGCTGCTCAATTTCGCCCTGCCGACCGATTCCAAGAAAGAGAAAGGATGGCTGCACCGCTACTCCCTTCGCAACGATGAGACCAACGGACTTCTGACGGACAGCGTCAAGTACTATTTCATGGAAGTCGGGCCTTTCGACAAGGAAGAAGCGGAATGCAAATCATTTCAGGAGAGGTTCTTGTATTATATGAAGAATCTTCCTACATTTGTGGACAAGCCCGACACGCATGGAGACGACTATTTCGAGGAGTTGCTGGAGGCTGCGGAATACGCGGGCTTGACAAAAGAAATGGCTAGCTGGTACGACGAGCGCCTGAAGAACATGCGCGACAATCACAATGCATTGGTTTTTGAACTCGAGAAAATCAAATCTCAGGGTTTAGCTGAGGGACGGGCCGAAGGACGGGCTGAGGGACGAGCTGAAGTCCATAAGGAAGTGGCGGCAAAATTGCTGGCCAAGGGATTGAGTATCGCCGAGATTGCAGAAATCACCGGCCTGAGCAAGGAAGAGATTGAGGGGTTGAAGTAAAGGGCCGTTCCCGGGAAAGCATTGAATCAAAGACGATTACAAAATCAGGGGTGCTTGAAATCGAGCACCCCTGATTGCATAAGTCCCAGCTAGTCAGAGACTTGTTGGGAACGCTATAGCGACTACGGCTTAGGCTCCCACGCAAGGTGAGGACGGTTGTCGCCCCAAGTGAGGTCCCAGACGGGGTTCGAACTCTCGTCAACTACGCTACCCCAACCAAGGGTAGTAGCCTGGGAGTTAATGGTACCCTCAGTGCCGAAGTAATTTCCGTCAGGAGCTGAAGTAACCGTAGTATTATAAATGAAATTTGTTTTGCTCGAAGTATTCCATGCAATTATTCCGGAATAGGTAATGGATTTAGTATTCGCGTTACCAATAAACACGCCATACTGCGTTTTATGACTGATATCCAAAACGGATGATGTATAGCAATTCGCAACTGTGAGTGCCTCGGACGCAGCCGAACCTATCAATCCGCTACTCCATCTATACGCTTCCACTTTACCTGTTGCATAGCAATTGGAAATTGATACTGTTCCTGATTTAATATTTCCAATAAGCCCGCCTCTAAAAGTATACTTGGTGTTCCCGACGGCGATATTGCCGGAAGCAAAACATGAAAGCACACTTACAGTTCCATCTATTTCACCAATAAGCCCTCCCAAAGCGGCTTTGTCGCTGGAAATACTTCCTGTTGCATAGCTCTTTTTAATGGTCCCTTCTGTCACATTCCCGATAAGCCCACCTTCATAGACATACGTATCCCCGCTTCCGGTTATCGAACATGATGAATAATTGTCAGTAACTGTTCCACCCGCCATGGTACCAACTAGTCCGCCGGCATAATGCGTTGAGAGAGTAATCTCTCCTGAAGTTGAATTACCTTCCGTTTCTCCGGCTCGCATATATCCGGTCAAACCTCCCACACTATTCCCTCCGCTTACATCACAAAATGTCGTATTATTATTGACATATCCTCTTCGATGATAACCGGCAACACCGCCCACGTACGTGTCGGCACCGGTAATAGTGCACTTCTTTGCGTTGTCATCCTTATCGAAACCGACTTTATTGTTTTGTGTATGGCCACGGTCGAAATATCCTACTACTCCACCTACATATGAATGGGAAGATATTGTCGATGATTCAACCGTAAAGTTTTTATAGTACCCAGTATTTGACGCAGTTGAAGCAATGATAGAGCCAAAAACACCTCCAGTATAAGTATAATCGCCAGCATCCGGACTTGTTATTTCGGAATCAATTATGTGGCAGTCGTCGAAAGTGGAAAGAGTAGTAACCTGTCCCACCAGGCCGCCAACAGACTTGCGGGAGGCCGTAGCCGTTGATGTAAGCGTACTCCCCGAAACTGTGATTCCGCTTACGGAGCTGGCAGCAATGTTGCATGTGCGGGCAAGGATACCGACGGTTTCGGCGTCGGAAATATTGGCATTATAGATCGTGAAATCTTTCACGGTGCCATTGATGTCGTAAAAGAGCGGAGCGGTGGTGTTGCTCAGCGTTTTGGATTGGCCGTCAAAATTCACCGCCTTGTCGTATGGATCAGCGGAGTTGAGGGATGTGGTGACACCGGTCATGTCAATATCGTCCACCAGCTTGATATACGTAGTGCCGCTTGCCATCAGGGCGGCAACGGCCTCAAACTGATGCTGATCCCCGACCAGATAGGGGTTGGACGATGATTCACCGATACTGGCGGTGCTGGCGTTGGCGAAACTCTCAATATTCGAGCAGTCGAGGCCAAGGTATTTCGTGCAGCCGGACTGGACGAATTCGGTGCCGGAAGCGAAGTGCCTGAAGGCGGTGTACTTGTCGTACGCATTGCCACCGTCCATCTCGAACTGGACGAGCAGGTCCATGTCGGCGGCGAGAGTAATATTGCCGGCGGGGAGCATGGCATAGACATCCAGCTTCTTATCCGTGCCGGCGGTTCCCTTGGTGGTCAGCGTCACCGTGAGGGTGTTGCTGCCGTTGAAGATGTCCGCGGTGGATTTGAAGATGACCTTTTTCACGTCAGCGGCGACGGCTGCGGGCAGAAGGGCGCGCAACTGCAGCACGGATGACTGTGCGAACGTGGCTCCGTGCGATCCTGCCCAGGCGGAGGAGAAAGTGGCTCCTTCGTATGCGTCGGCCCCGGTAAGGGATACGCTGTAGCCGACTTCGGAGGGATCGCCGTCAGCGGGCTGAACCTGATTGTTCAGGTCGCCGGGGACGTTCGTATAGGTGATGGTGTACGGGCCTGCACCGGGGTCTTTCCCCTGGAAAGTGGCCGTCAGGCCATCTCCCGAGATGCTTCCGGGCTTGACGGTGAAAGTCTCGCCGTTGACGGCAATCACATCACCTTCTTCCCAGGAAAGCTTGATAAGGCGCATTTTGCCCTCCCCGTTGTCGGCTTCCGTAAGGGAGACCTTGGTATTGAGACCGTCCTCAGGGATCGAAGCGGTAATGGTCACCAGCTGTTCTCCGTCGGGTCCATTCCCGGGCACTTCTTCCCGCACGCAGGCCTCTTTGTCGCATGATGCCAGGGCGAGCAAAGAGGCGATAGCTATGTAGAGATACTTTTTCATAATCCTGCCTCCTATTTTAATCGCCCAGCTCGTCGAGCAGATCGTTGGTGGTGAGATTCTGCAGCGCCCCGTTCGGGCTGGCATCCTGCATGCAGGGACCGCCCTGCAGCTCGATGATTTCGGTTATGGGGGAGAGGTATTCACCCCCCCCCATTTTGTTTAAGTTGCTGATTTTCATATGATTATTCTATCAGTTTTACTTAAGTGTAGGCAACGATCCTGAGAAGTCCCAGATTGTGCTGCTCCAGCCAAGGGTAATAGCTTGAGACGTAACGGTACCTTCAGTGCCGTAGTAGTTGCCGGTGGTTGATACTGCTTCCGAAGGATAGCAGAATAACCTGTCGGACGTGTTCCATGCGATGAAACCGGTGCAAGAGGATACCGTACCACCACTATTGTTGCCAAGCACCAGACCGCAAAGTGTAGAGAGACCAATACCTGTAATATCGGAAGTAGTATAACTATTCGAAATAGACAGTATACCGGACGCACCGCTGATTGTACCGACAAAACCACTACTGTATCTACGGACGGTTACTGCGCCCGTTGCATAACAATTGGATATGTTAACAGTACCGGCCGTCACAGTGCCAACAAGAGCTCCAGCATGACTAAAGTTGCCGGAAGTGGGCATTGTGACACTTCCAGTTGCATAACTCTTACTGATACTCACGGTTATGCCATCTGCATTGATAACGCCAATCAGACCGCCACCATAATGCCCAGTCCCAGTAACAGCCCCGGTTGCATAACACTTCTCAACTGTAACATTATGTTCTATCTGACCGATTAGTCCACCAACACGAGAGTTATTACCAGAGGACTGTGTAACTGTTGCTGAAGAATGGCTGTTTCTGATTACGATATCCCCATCAATAGTGCCATTAATCAAACCAACCAAGCCTCCTGCATAATATGTTGTTGCCGTTACAGAACCAGAAGCGGAGCAATTGTCAATCGAGCCGGACTGCATCAAACCAACCAATCCGCCAGCTTGCTGCGTGCTACTTAATGTAACGTTATCAGCAACGCAACCCGTCATAACGATATTCTTGGACACCGTTCCGAACAGGGCACCGACAATAGAATTACTTGATGCAAGACTGCTATTCTTTACAGTAACGTTGGTTACCGAGCCATCCGCAACCGTTGCTTGTCTTCCAAAAATACCATAATTACCTTTTGACTGGGAGATCTCGGCCGCGTCAATGGTAAGATTGGCCGCATCCCCATTAAATGTATAGAACAAAGGCATTCCAAGATGGCTTATTGTCTTACCATTGCCATTCAGATTAACAGCCTTATCATATGGAGTTTCATTATTTAGTGGCGTCCATGTCTCGCCAGCCATATCAATATTATCTATCAACTTAAAGTATTTGGTCTCCGCTGAAACAAGCAGACCCGCCATCGCCAGCATCTGATACTTATCCGCAATCAGGTAAGGATGGGCGGCGGTGCCGTCGTCGTCCTTGCCGGCGTACTTGTCGGTATTGGTGCCGGTGAGGGTAATGAGGTTAAGCTGGCCGCCGGCGAGGTTCAGGGCGCTGGAAGTCAGGTAGTAGCGGGTATAAACGCTGTGGTCGACATCCGTGGTGCCGAACTTGAACAGCAGGCCCGTGCCGGAAGGGATGGTCACTCCGGTAGGAGGAATACTCGCGTACACGTCTAAGGTATTGGCAGCGCCGTTGTCTCCAGGGGTGGTGATGGCGATGCTCATGGTGCCGGTTGCGCCGAAAATGTTCTTGTCGGCGACCATAGTCACGTTATTCACTTTCGCGGCTACGCCGTCTGGGAGCGTCACCTGCAGGTGGAGGGCTCCGGACTGGGCGATGGTGCCGCCCTTGGAACTCGCCCATGCGGATGTGAAGGCGATGTCCTCGTAGGTGTTCACGCCAGTGAGGGTCACGGTGTATCCCAGATGGGCAGTGCTTTCATCCTCGGCCTGAGTCTGCGCAAGCACGTTCGCGGGCCAGCTGGTGGCGTTCACGATGGAGATATCGAAACTGGATGCGCTCACGGCAGTGCCGGTGAAGGTTCCGTTCTGGGTTCCCTCACCGCCGGCGAGCGTGAAGTCCTGGTAGTTGGATGCGTTGCTGTGGTCCGCTATGCGGATCTTGTCTCCCGCAGCCCAGGTGGGATGAAGGGCGCTGCCGGTGTAGGCAAGGCCTACCTTCGAAAGGTCCGCAGGGATGGATGCAGTGATGGTAATCTGTTCCCCGGCAACGGGTTGCTGAGGTCCGTCGGGTGTGTTCTGCTCTTTATTGCAACTTACTGCAAGAAGCGCTGCGGCAACGGCCGCCATGATAACTAGATACTTTTTCATAAGGCAGAACATTTAGAAGAACATGAATTCGTCCGGGCTCTCGACGGAGTCGGTAATGATGGTGATTTCACCAAGGTCTCCGAGATCCCCGCCCGTCGAGGTCATCAGGATGTTCCTGGTCTTTAGTTCGATACTCTCCGCTGCGGGAGAAAGATACTTTGTTTTACTCATATCGATGGTTATTAATTAAATGTCAATATTTAAGCCCGAAGGCGAAGTCGTAGGTGTTGCCGTCTGCGTCAGTGTAACAGCGCATATCGTGGGGAGTATCCTCAAACTGTTCTTCCACCGTACGCATGTCGGCGGGAAGCTGGCAGGGGAGCTTGCCCACGGGGGTAAACTTTCCGCTCATTACATCCAGCAGGGCATTGTTACACACACCGAAGCTGAGAAGGATGGCATCGGCATAAGGTTCAACTTCAGCCGGAACGAAGGGACGGTCCACGTGGACTACAAGGATTACGGGCTTGTCACCCATTGCCTTGCGGGTCTCCTGCACCATATACATATCCGGTTCATTGGAGGAGTATTCCGTGCGACCGCGGTAACTGCGGTTGGAAGAGCTTTCCGAAGGATCTCCGCCTGCAAGGCTCACCTCGCGGGCATATTCGGCTGTGTAGGGACCCCACTGCAGGGAAATGGGATGGTAGTGACCTTCACTCTCCCCTTCCCCGGGCTGGATATAGCCCCAGTGGCCGTAGGGAGTCTTGATGGAAACCAGGGCGAAGTCCGCCTCATCCGGAGTTTCAGCGATGTCGAAATACTTGGACAGGAGTTCATGAGAGAATGGGTATTCGTCGTATTCTTCAATGGGCTTCATCCAATGGGTGAGCCCGGACGGAACGTGACGAAGAGGTTCCCAGACTTTGGGGCGGGATGCCCGGTTGGTGCCGGGCAAAACGGGAATCGCGCCGCCATGATTTTTCAGCATCACGATGCTTCTGAGTTGGGCGTCATAGCCGGCGGCAACAAATTCTTTGCAGCCCACGATTTCATCGGCCTTGACGGGATCCACGTATGGATTCTCAAAGAGGCCCACGCGGAAAATGTTCAGAAGCAGGCGGCGGGCACTGAGTTCAAAGCGCTCCCGGGCACTTTCCGCGCCATACTTTTCTTCCCAGAGCTTATAAGCTTCCAGGCTGGGACCGTTGTCGTAAACACCTCCGAGCTGGTCGCAGCCAGCCTCAAAGGCCTTGAGGCGTCGCTCTGCCAGGGATGCTGTTTCCATTCCCCATGGTGTGCCCGTGTGTGTCCATGCAACTGTATAATCTTTCACAATGCCCCAGTCCGTGCATACCACGCCCTCAAAACCATATTTGTCCCTGAGAAGGTCCTGGATGATGTATTTACTAAACCCATTACCTACATTTTCTCCGGATGCATCCTGACCATAGGAGATTGTATAATAAGGCATTACAGCAGATGCCGTTTTGGTCTTTCCTCTCAGTTTGAAGGCACCTTCAGTAAATGGAATAAGTCCAAGTCCAAAATTTCCACCTGGATAAACGGCATATTTGCCAAGAGAGAAGTGGGCATCCCTACCACCTTCACCGCTGCCGCCGCCGGGCCAGTGCTTCACCATGCAGTTAACGCTCTGGTTACCCCACCCGTCCTTGCTGCCGGGAGTGGTCTGGAATGCATCACAGTATTCACGGGCGATAGCGGCATTAAGCTGTGGATCTTCACTGAAAGTGCCGTAGAAACGCCTCCAGCGTGGATCTGTCGCAATGTCAATCTGTGGAGACAGCGCCGTCGTGAGGCCAAGGGCGCGGTATTCGGCCGATACCACTTCACCATGCCGGCGGATGACATCCATGTCAAAAGTGGCACCCATTCCAATCTCCCGCGGCCAGCGGGAAATGCTGCTGGTGCCGTCCGGGTCAAATTCTCCGTCGGGCTCATGATTGTAGGTGCTTGTATTTGTCTTTCCGTTGGTATAGTTGCGGGGGTCTGTGGAGTTGTTGGCCGGTATGCCAAGGGGTAGGGACTCGCACAAAGCCTGCACTTTGTTGGCCCAGGCCGCTCCGGCGCCGGGAGATGAAATCCCCGCCACTAGGACGTGACGCACATTGTCTTCTGTGAGGAATTCTATTTGCTTCTCACTAAGTTCAGGTTCATCGACCGTAATGGACGATGAATAAACCATGAGTCCGCAAATCTGCTCCACACTCATCCGTGACGCAAGGTCTGCCGCACGCTTTTTTGCAGGAAGCCTCCAGTCTTCATATGGCTCCAGCACTCCGCTGCGGTTAAGGTCTTTGAACATCATATCATTCACCATTATTGTAGGAGCGCTGCTGTATCCCAGTACAGGCCCTTTTGTCTGGATGGCAAGCGTGTAGCCGTCGTGCTCTTCCAGACGAATTTCGTTCGGCATGCAGGAAGCGCAACAAATCAGACACAATAAAAATGTAAAGCGACTTTTCATTTTGTTAATATGATTCGATAGTGAATTCTTCGTAAAGTCCGTAATCATCCAGGACGTATGCCGAGGCAAGTGAAGGCCTGGCACCAAAGTACCAGTCTTTGAATGTCATGGAGCCTTTTCTAGGTTTGAAGTGCGGACCGTAGAGGTTGGCAAGACTGCCGATGCAGTGCACTTCAACTTCATTTTTCCCCGGATGCAGATAGTGGCCGATGTTCAGTTCGTAAGGTTTCGTGAAAATCAGTCCTGTTTTTTCGCCGTTTACCCAAACTTCGCACACTGTTCCTTCCCAGTTTCCAAGACGGAGCACGCGGTCGCCGACCGGATCCGGGGCTTCGAAACTGCGCGAGTATGATACGTCCCAGCTATAGAACGGCATCCCCTGCGCCGGCCATGGGCCAAGTGTTTTAGTGGCTGCTGGGACGATGCGCCATCCGGTGCCGGAGGCCGGCACCACGTCGAAATCGCCCTCGATGAACGCGAAGGATATCTCCGCATAAAGGGACATCGTATTCCGGTTAAGTTCTATAATATTTTCGCCTTCTATCACATAGTCCAGAAGTTCGTAGCAGCCGTCCCTGGAGTCCAGTCTGTGCAGGCCGGGAACGGGCTTGACTGGATGTCCGTTTACGGTCACATCCCAGAGCCGGGGTTTTTCGCAGATGAAAAGAGGTGCTGCAGTGCAGAGGCAGTCTTTTGCAAAAAATTTGTACCGGACAGTAATATCCCCGGTAGTAAATGTGTCGCATCTGGCAACTTCGTCATTATACTGCACCTGTCTTTCCCAGGGGTTCTGCCAGCCGAAATGCTTATACAGGGCCGTGCAGGCATCACTTACATAAAGATCCCGGGTTGTTTTTCCATCAATCGTAAGGTCGCAGAAATCCAGCGTCAGGTAATTGCTGTTCTGCCGCTCCACGCGGATGTCCGACACTGGAACGACTTCCGAGAGCTGGGCGAGATCGGCTTTCGTGTTCGGGGCCACTTCCTTATCCCTCGCAACCGAAGCTTTGCGTGCCACAAAAAACAGCATATGCCCTGCAGGGGGGATATTGTAATCGATCGTGATTTTGCCGTCTTCAGGCTGCAGGTCCTGGCATGCGGCAATTTCTCCGGTGAAAGTATCCAGAGAAAGGACCGCCTTGCCGGGAACGGTAACTTTTCCGGAGGCATATTCCTTCTGCGAAGAATTGGCGAGGAAGAGCAGCTGGCCGTCGCGGAAAATGCGGCGGTGGTGCTGCAGGTCTCCGGCCCCGGAGTCTTCGAAAAGGACGTTCCCCATGAAGGCGGAAGCAGACGGAAGATCCCGTTGCACGGAAGGATTCTGCCAGAGCCGCTCCAATGTCTCGGAAGGAACGGCATCTGCAAGGAGCGGTTCCGACATGGCGATCAGGATCCCTCCCTGCTGCACGAATTTCTCCAACATTTGTGCGGTTTCCGGGAAAAGGTTCTCGCACATGGGAGGGATAATCACCGTAGAGTATGCCCTTTCGCCAATTACGAAACGACCCTTCATCACGCTTCCCCGGTGGCGGATAATGGTTTCGGAACCGAGATCGAACTCGGCCTGGGTATGGTTCAGCCGCGTTACCAGCGACTGGAAAGCATCTCCGATCTCCTTCAAGCGGGGATGGGAGAAGCGGTAGGTATAGTACATCCAAAGGGTCGAATTGGGCTCGATGACCAACACGTCATTAAGTTGTTCGCCTTTGCTCAGTGCCAGGGACAGCCTGGCAACATGGTCGTTGAGTGTTTTGTAATCTTCCCACCAGGGCGACCATCTGGTAAAGAAATCGGGATAATCAAATTTGCGGGCGCCTTCTATGGTGGTGCCGGAATAATGCTGGCACATAAAGTTCACCCCAAGCGCATATTCCCAGTCGGCAAGGCGCTTGAAATCTTCGAAGGTCATATCCCATCCTCCGCCTCCATAGTTTTCGCTCAAGGTTCTGCACTGCCCGCACTGGTTGGCGACACTTCGCAATTCCTTCACAGAACGAACGTTCCCCCACTGCGCGGTGGAGGATGTGGAGTCGTAGGTGTTGTAGAGCATGTCGATGCCCGGCAGGGAGTGCCATTCATACATGGCCATATTATCGCCGCCGTCACGCAGATCCGGCCAGCGATGCTCCCAGTAATGGCCGGTCCAAATAAGGCCATGCCGGGCGCAGTAGTCGTGCCAGGGACGGGACCAGCGGTCCAGGAACAGGCGCATTTTGGTAGCGATGAACCGGTAGCGGAACTGTTTGAAGCCGGGTCCGTCCGATTCCATCAAGGGCATTAGGGGCATGAGTTCACACCCCCAGTCATTTTTGAATTCTTCAGGAAGATCCGGCGTCCAGCGCTGCCATTTGGGCTCGTCGGTAAATACCCCGGGAATGCTTTCACCGAATTCAGGGGAGAAGCGTTCTTCGTAACCCTCCATGGTCGCCTCTATAAAATGATCCGTAGTACCTTCGTACAGCAGGTCCACGTACGGATATCCGGCAGTCCATCGCTCCGCTTTGGGATAAACCGGCTTATAACCGCCTTCGCCGTCCGGCACCATGTCGCACGGATGGTTCCAGGTATCCGGCCAGCGTGCAGCCACATGCCCTCCGGCAAAGCCGCTGGGGTAGGAATTCTCGTCGTAAATCCAGAGTTTCAACCCCAGTTCCCTGCCTTTCTCCAGGCTGTAGGACCAGAGATTGAACCAGTCTTCGGACAGATATTCGGTTTCCATGCCGGGACGAGGATGAACAAATACTCCCCCGAAGCCCTGCCGGGCAAAGTCCGGGAGCATCCGGTCGATATCGGAGCTGTCCATCCTGGCGTTCCATACCCAGAAGGGCGCCGGGCGGAAGTCCGCTCCGGGCTCTTCGAAGGAACATGCCACATCGCCAAACCGGTTCCGGTCGCGAGGACCGGAACACGATATGGCCAGCAGCATGATTATGGTAAAACCAACTCTTATCCTAATGCGCATGTTATTTCTTCAGATCGCTCTTGATATATACGGCATTGCCGGTAGCACGCAGCCCCGTACTGTTCCAATTCCAACGGTTGTCGCTGGGGTGGTTCACAATGTTGCGGGCATTGCCCTCGCCGTAAACCCACATGGCCGTTCCGCCGCCGCCATCGAAGTTCATGGCCTTATAGCATCCGAGGCCCTTCATCATCTTGGAAAGCAGAGGAGTGGACATACCAATAGCCCTTTCCGTCGAGGAACTCTGGGTCCAGCGTCCGTCCACGGCCACCTGAACTATCGTCTTGCCATCCTTGGAAATACCAAAAGCGGTACGGGGATGGGTGGTCTTCAGGAATTCTGCAGAATTGTCTTCCGCATATTCCTGAATCTTGCCTTCCCAAACCAGAAGGGGTCCGGCGCATCCTACGGTCAACGTGTTTGCCGGAGGGTCGATGCTTCCATCGGAGGCATTGGTAAGCTTTTTGGCTTTGAAGTTGTCCGCGACCTTTACAATATCCACCTTGTCACCATCGATAGTCATGGCGCAGTTGGACGAGAAATAGTTGTCTGTTTCCACGGCGGCGCGTCTGATTTCACCGTTGATGCGGGCGAAATGGCAGCAAGCCATGGGACCGTTCGTGCCAACAATGGCATTCATGTAAATGCACTTTTTATCCAGATCACGAGGATCCTCTCCATCCGCGCATTCCGGGAAGCCGGCAGGGTACGTTGTATCGTAGTAGCTAAAATACATGCCAAGATGGTTGTGCCCGTTCAGCGTTGTGCGCACGATGTTGATGTTGCGAATCTGCCCCTCCCATGTACCATGAAACGTGGTCCACTCAACACCATCGACTATGGTTTTGGTTGTGCCGCCGAGTTTGGCGAAATCAAGCGTGGGCACATCGCTCCAGGGTTCTTCCGGTTCTACCGGATCCGGAAGCGTCGTAAACTCCAGGCTTACCTGATTCGACTCTTTTCCCTTTGTGGAAACACGGATATTCAGTTTCGTCGCCGACACTTCCGGCGCCGTGAAAACTACTCTTTCTTCCGTGGCCTCATCCACAAGGATCGAGACCGCGTCGAGCCCAACACCGTAAACGACTTTGTTGTCGGATGCAACCGGGCTGAAATTGATCCCGGTCAAAGTAACGGGCTTGCCGGCAACCGCCTTGCCTTCGTAATCGGTGAGGATGCTTTCTATATAAGGCGCGGGCGTTTTGTCTTCTTCGCCACCGTTACCCCCGCCGTCACAACAAAGGACGGCAAGGGTAATAACGGGAAGCGATATCAGAAACAGTATCTTCTTGATCATGATGACAATTTACTTCAGTTTGGGAAGATCTCCGCTGAGATCCCAAATGCCGGTGTCCCAGCCGAGTTTGGTTGCCTGTTGAGAGACGGTTCCCTCGGAGCCAAAGTAGTTTCCGTCGGCAGGAATAGCCGTCTGAGGGTCATTTCCATCGTAGCAGATGGCCTTATTGTTGGGATTCCAGCCTACGAATCCCTTGTAAACCAGAGACTTTACCGCTCCGTTAAGCTGTCCCAGAGCAAGGCCTTCACGGATTGCAACTCCGTCGATATTGGAAGTGGTGTAGCAGTTGGTGACTGTGACTTCCGTATCGGCCCCATTGCATATTGTACCAATGAATCCACCGCTGTACCTGCGGACCACGATGGTGCCGGTTGCATAGCAGTTCTCAATGGTCGCACTCACATTTGCACCATAGACCGATGACAGCAATCCGCCGCCGTGTGCAAAGTTGCCTGAGGTAGGAAGGGTGACATTGCCGGTAGCATAGCTCTTTTTTACGCTTAGTACAATGGTCTTGGTCAATTCCGCAGGACGGACTACAGGGCCGAGAAGGCCGCCGGCAAAGTGTCCGGTGCCGGTAACATTGCCCGTTGCATAGCAATTCTCAACATTGAGATTAGTTTGGATTTCTCCTACCAAACCGCCGCCACGGGTATAGTTTCCGCTTTTACTTGTGACGTTGCCGGTTGCATGGCATCCGGTTATATTAACAGTGGTAAGGACGTCCGTGGTTCCGGCAGGAACTGAGACTATACCCACAAGACCTCCGGCATAATAGACCTCAGTAGTAACATCGCCACTGGCCGAGCAATTGACGATCGAGCCGCTCTCAACGCGCCCGATGAGCCCTCCGGCCTGCTGGTTTGCGCTCACCGGACAATCCGCTGTGCAATCCTCCACTATGCCGCCCCTCAACCAGCTGAAGAGGGATCCGGCACGTTTGTAATCAGTGTAAACCTTGGAATTAACAATCTTGACATTCTTGGCAACAATTTCCTCGAATTCCGGGCCTGAACCGGCTTGCTCCGCAATTATGGCCGCATCATTGCCGGAACCTTCAATTTCCGCATTTTCTATTACCAGATTCCGGACACTTCCGACAAATACGCCGAACAAAGGACCGCCAGCCTTGAAATTGATGATCTTATGACCGTCTCCATCGAAATAAATCTTCCTTGCCAAAGCGGCCGGCAAGGCATTCTCATCATCGGCGGCGACACTGTTGATCGGAGTCCAGGGATTCTCTTCAGTGAAGGTAACAGCCGAGAAGTCCAAATCTGCAGTCATCTTGAAGTAGGTTGCGTCTTCATCACGGATCATGTTGGAAATCTTGTTGAAAGACTCCATATCCTTAACTATATAAGGATCCGCCTCGGTTCCGGAACCTCCCTCGGGAGGAAGCATCTTGAAGAGGATGTAAGCGGCCTTGTCATCAGGGGCTTCATAGTTGGTCCCCCCCTGCACGGTGGAAACCGCCACCGGAAGAACGTAAGTCTCGTTCACTTCGCAGCCCTCTCCCTTGAGACGCAGCTCGCAGGAAGTGGATTTGGGACTGTACTTGGTAAGCATGAGCGAAGAAGACGACAAAGTGTACGCTGCGGAAGGCAGCATCTTGTAGGAGGTGCCGTTCTTGGAATTGTACGTAGTCACGAGTGCCTGTTTCGCCGACAGGGTAAGGGTATAGGATTCTTCCGATACAGGATCTGCGGCAACCTGGAGGCTTAGAGTCGCGGACTGCTTCTCATGTATTTCATAGATCTCCAGGACATCCTTGACTTCGACACTCAATTGGGTCGGAGTGACTTTGCCGCCCTCTTTTTCCTTGTTGCAGGACACCGTAAGAAGTCCGGCAAGAAGGGCAATTGCAAATAATGCTGTTTTTTTCATGTTTTTAATTATTTATGGTTATCTGATTCAAAAGGTCAGGCCGTCGTTCCAACCGGGATTCTGGGTGAGGGCTCCCTGCGTGAGGGAACGGTCCTCCACCGGAATAGGATAGAGATAATCCTTGCCATCATCCCAGGTCCACCCGGTACGGGTTGATTTGTGAAACTCGATGCACCCCGAAGTGTTGTCGGAAAGGGTGATTTCGGAACCTATCTTGAGCTTGAGGGATGCTCCGGTCGAAGGCGCAGCGTCGCTGTATAGGGTTACATCTGCGGCACCATCACCGTCAAGATCGTAGTCGCCCTCTCCCGGGAAGTACATGCCCAGCAGCTGGCTTTCAAAGGTATGCCCTTCGGCCCAGCGCATCACATCATAATAGCGGAAACCTTCTTGCAGAAGCTCAACACTGCGTTCACGGCGAATCTCAAGTATTACGCCGACATTCGAGGAATTTTTCTCCGCTACTTTTGGATAGCCTGTAGCCTGCGCGAGCAAATAGGGATCCGGGGTGGCATTTGCCGTTGCCATATTGAGGTTGGGCATGCCTACACGGTCGCGAAGCAACTTGATGGACATGTCGATGTCATTCTGGGTGATAGACCCGAGTTCCGCCTTTGCTTCAGCATAGTTCAAGTATACCTCAGCAGCGCGGAACAGAATAAGGTCGCAATAAGATTCCTGGTAAACGTCATCCGCGGTACCCATGAAATATTTAATGGGGGCGTATCCGGTCACCGAATGGGTAAGGTTGGGTGCCAGCGCAGTGGTTGTGCCCAATCTGCAGTAGCCTGGAGTGCGTATGCTCTGGGCCAGACGTGGGTCGCGGTCTTTCATTTCATCCACGAACTGCATCGTCTCCCAGTTCGCTTTGTCTGTGAATCGGCTGCCGTCGCTGCAAAGGTATGAGGCGATAATCTTACGGGTAAGACCGATACGGCCAAGTGTGGAGGAAGTATATGTGGCATTCGCAGAATGAGTGACGTCGTATGCTATTTCGTAATCCCTGGCGAGTATTACTTCCTTGTTGGTGCCTTCAGAAATATTGTACTTTGTGAAGAGTCCGATGTAGCTTCCGGTCGTTCCTTCTTTAGTGTAAAGGGAATAACCGCTGGAATTCATAAACTGTTCGGCTGCATCCGCTGCCTGTTCCAAATACCAGGTATAGGGCAGGGCATCCGCCGGAAGAGTCTGAAGAGTAACGTCCCCGGCATGATATTTCCTGAATGTACCCTCAAAGAGACAGAATCGGCTCTTGAAGGCAAGGGCAACCCACTTTGTGACACGGTAGTCGGAATGATCTGAAGGGAGATTTGCAATGGCGAAATCGATATCCTCTATCATCTTCTGCATCACCAGCTCGCGGCTGTCGCGCGGTTTGTAAAGGTCGGCATCGTCGGAACCCAGGGTATGATCGTACCACGGAACATCACCAAACATCTTCACTTTTTCGAAGTAGAAGTATGCACGGAAGAATCGCACGAGACCAAGGTACTGGTTACGCACCTTTTCGTCCTTGCAATTGTCGGCATACTCGAAGAAGGTGTTGATTCTGCGCAACGCAGTCCAACTCCAGCCGCTGGTTCCGGAATCAATGGTACGTCCACCCCGGAGCGGCAGGCTGAGATCGGTGGCAATCAGTTCGTCGCTCTGGTTGGAATAGATGTCCGCAGCTGACGGGAATAAAGTATAAAGGGCGTTCGTGTAAGTCTGCATTTCGGTCTCCGTGGCAAGGAAGGTCTCCGGCGAGAGTTTATCCTTGGGAAACCTGTCCAGAAAACCCTCACACGAAGTGGTGAGAGCGGATAAGCAGATCATTCCTATTATAATATTATATATGTTTTTCATGGCGGTATTCATTAGAAGTTTATGTCGATTCCAAACATGAAGGTCTTTTGCCACCCGTAAATGGGATATCTGTTTGTTGTATTCGCCGCAAGTTCGGGGTCCATGTATTTACTGTGGAACCCCGGAGCCAGATATCCAAGATTTTCGCCTGAGAAATAGAGCCGGACAGATTCAATATCAATCTTTTCGGTAAGTTTTCGGGGCAGAGTGTACCCTAATGTCAAATTCTTGAGGCGGCAGTAGCCGAGATTCTGGAGGTACTTGTTGTTGACAGTAGAAAGCTCACGGCCTGCACGTACACCGGCCACATATGCACGTGGCCGCGGGAAATACGCATTCGGGTTCTTTTCGCTCCAGCAGTCATCCAGGAAATCTTTCTGGATCCACGATGCGAAAGGACGTGCGTAAGGACCCCAGAACAGCCTTTCGTCGGTGCTGGGATACCAGTCTAGGCGGCCTATGCCCTGAATGAACATAGAGAAATCGATACCGGCCCAGTTGAAGCCGAAAGTTGCGCCATACTGGTACCTCGGCTGGCTATTGCCAATAATCTTCCTGTCGCCAGGATTGTCCACGGTATTCGCCCCCAAGCCAATAATACCGTCGCCGTCAAGATCTACGTACTTGAGGTCACCGGCACGGAGCCCGTGCTCGGCCCCCGCTGATGCGTAAATAATTGAACAGACAGGGGACTGGTCCACGGGGTATGCCGCAGCTTCGGCATCGGAGGCAAAGAAACCGTCAACGGTATAGCCCCATATTTCTCCATAACGCATACCCTCATAGTATGTGGAAAGGTCCCTCGTGGGATTGTCGAACTTGGTTATGAAGCCTATGTAGTCGTTAAAGGTGCCGGTAAAACTGTACTCGAAAGGTTTGCCCGCAAGGGTAAAACGGTTGCGGTAGGTAAGCGACAGTTCATAACCCTCGGTGCGAAGGTCGGCATTGTTAGTCTTGGGAGCCTTTGCTCCATAAACCGAAGGCAGGGCCTTTCCGGTGGTAAGCATATTCCTGGTGTCCCTTATATAAGCTTCACCTGTAAAAGTGAGCTTATTGTCGAAGAAAGCGAGGTCGAGACCGACGTTCTTCTGCTGCACGGTTTCCCATGTAAGGTTGGAGGCCACAGGAGCCCCGAATGTTGCAACGGCAGACTTGTTTCCGCCGAACAGATAACTCTGGGTGCCGAGGGCGACGGAACGGATATAATCGTAGTAGCCTACTTGCTGGTTGCCGAGGCTGCCGTACGAGAAACGTATCTTGGCATCGTTCATCCAGTCTTTCAGGGGAGAGAAGAATTTTTCTTCCGACAATCTCCAACCAAGGGAGAAGGAGGGGAACAATCCCCAGCGCTGTCCGACTTTGAATCGGGAAGTTCCATCGTAACGGCCGCTTATCTCCAGCAGATACTTGCCTTTGTAGTCGTAGTTTATACGGCCGAAGAATCCCATCAGGGCATATTCGCTCTGCCCGCCGGCGGTTTCAGTGCGCTTCTCGCCTTCATCGTCGCCGCTGACCAGGTTCTGGTCGTTAAGTTCCTGCGAAAGCAGATAATAGCCCGTTGCGGTAAGTTTTTTATGAAAATACGTCTCATACTGGCTTCCCAGCATTATTTTCAGATTATGCGCATCCCCAAAGGTGTCGGTGTAGGTCGAATATACATTGGCCGAATGCCTGTCCACGATCTGGACCTGCTCGGAAAGCTTGTCTTCATTGTCACCGGTGGTAAGCGTTTCCGTCTGCATTGGAATCTTTGATGCGTAAGTTACGTTGACGGTGCGGTTCATGCTCTGGTAGTTATTGTTGGAGAAAGTGTAATTCCCTTTTACTTCCAGTTGCTTGAAAGGCTTGAGAGTCAGTTCGGTGGTATTCGTAAAGTTGCCGTTGCGATTGCGGTTCTTGTAATTCTCGTCCAGGATAATACCTGAATAGATGTTGACTGAACCATAGTCGGTAGTGTGCACAATCGTTCCATCCGGATTTATGGGCGAGAGGTAGGAGAAGTTGCCGGCAGTGAGGTTATAAAAAGTTGTACTCTGGTCGGCCGCTCCCGGATAACTATAGTCAGCAGCATAGTAAGAGGTATTGTTGCTTAAATTCATCCAGGGCCTCACATCGAAACTGAAACGGGCGCGGAGATTATATTTATTGTATATATCCGGAATGGCCCGGAACATACCCTGCTCCCTGTTGTAATTGGCAGAAAGGAAGTATTTTATGGTCTTGGTGCCTCCGCGGAACGAAATATCGTGATTCTGGGTGGGCTTGATATCATTGAAGAAATAGTGCCACCAGTCAGTGTTTCCATAATATTTATAGGTATTGCGGCCCATGCTCTGGTCTATTATTATCCACGGCCTGGCCGGATTCTCCACCACATCATCCCTGCGGGCCCACAGCTGAGCCATATCATCCTCGGTGTATTCAACATGAGGTTTGCCACTGTATGCCCTCATGAACAAGTTGGGGATATATACTGAATAGTATCCTCTGGTTTCCCAGTCCGTGGAAGTGGTGGGAGCGGTGAATCCGAACCGGCTGCTGTAACGCACATGGGCGCGGCCTTCGCTGTCGGATCCAGCCTTGGTGGTAACCAGCACCACACCGAAAGCTGCCTGGGCTCCGTAAACTGCTGCAGAAGAGGCATCCTTAAGCACGGAAACGCTCTCCACATCGTTTGGGTTGACCCTGTCGAGGGAACCTACAACGCCGTCCACCAGCACCAGGGGAGAACCCGAATTGATGGAGTTCCATCCGCGGATGTTCAGATTAACACCCTGGCCGGGACGGCCGGAGGATGAAGTGACAGTCATGCCCGGGACGGTACCCTGAAGTATCTGTCCGAGGTTGGAACGTGAACGATTTTCGATAGAACTCGAACTCACTACGGATACTGCTCCGGTGAGGTTCTCTTTTTTAATTGTGCCATAACCGACGACGACTGCGTTCTCGAGTAGCAGCAGGTCATCTTCCAGAACTACTTTTATGTAGTTGCGACCGCCTGCCTGTATTTCAACGGATTTATAACCTATGGATGATACAATCAGTGTAGCATCGGAAGAAGCTTTGAGCGAGAATCTGCCATCGACACCGGTAACGGCTCCCAGAGTAGTGCCCTTCACCTGGATACCGGCGCCGATAACGGGCTCACCGTGGACATCCACAACCTGTCCGCCAAGACCGGATTCCTGTGCGGCAGGTTTTTCCTTGACGATTATGTGCGAACCCCTGATGGTATAGGAATAACCTGCGCCATCCAAGGTGGAGTCCAGAAGTTCCTTGACGGTCGTGTTGCCGGGGTCTGTCCGGACAGACTTGCCCAAATCTACCTTTGAGGCATCATAATCCACGGACAGGCCCGTCTGGGATTCGATTTCGCTGAACAGTTTCTGGACTGTCACGCTTCCTCCGGACATTCTTATCCGCTGGTTCTGTGCGAATGCCGGAAGGCTTAGAATGCAGCAGAGAAAAAGTGCCAAAATGGTTTTTTTCATGGTTTTGTGATTATTAATTGTTAGTGCTATCTTCAAAAATACCAGTATATTCTCTCGCCATTGCGAGTGTAACGGGAACCGGGGATGAGCAGTTTCAATACATCGAGCATGTCTTCCAGAGTTTCACCGGGGACGAACCGCACATTTATTGCATTCTGCTTCATGTTTTCCGTATTGAAATTGACGGAAACATCGAAGCGTCTTTCGAGCACGGATGCTATCTCGGGGAATGATGCGTCTACGAAAGAAAGATATCCGTCTTCCCATCCCATCACCTTTCGGGCATCAACCCTGTCGACAGACACCCTTTGCTCCAAAGGATAATAGACAAGCTGCTGGCCGGGATCAAGCAGATAAGACTTTTCCCCGGCGGAGGGGATATCCACCTGCACCTTACCTTCTTCGAGCGTAGTACGCACTGCGCGTTCTTCCGGGTAAGCCTGCACGCAGAAAGTGGTTCCCAGAGCCTCTACGTCCATGTGTGCAGTCTTGACGATAAATGGCCTCGAAGGGTCCTTGGCTACAGAGAAATTCCCTTCTCCGGTAAGAAAAACGATTCGGTTGTTTTTGTCGAACGCCTTGGGATACAGCAGGCAGGAACCGGAATTAAGGTGCACCACGGTACCGTCTTCCAATGTGATAAAAGAAGTCTCGCCGTAATTGGCAACCAGGCTCCGGGTGTCCTCCAGGGGTGAAACGGTGTATCTGTTTCGAATAAGGGAGAAGGTGAATTGAGCCATTCCCGCCATCAGTGCGGCGGCAAAAAGCACAGACACGATTACCCACAACGTCCTCTTTTTCCTTTCGGAAGAATCTATCTTCTTTGCGAGGGATGCCAGGTCACGGAAGGTTGAAGAATTCACGTCTCCGGAACTTTCCATCCACAACTCCTCGAGGGACAGTTGTCCCCCAAGTTTAATATCAGTTTCGTTATTCATGTTATATGTATGTAAACTTTCCCGGGGTTTACACACAAAAAAAGAATCTTACTTTACCACTTTTCTCAATGCGGACAAGGCAGTGGTGAGATGATTTTCAACCGTTCTTTTATCTATATCCATTTCCTCGGCTATCTGCTCGTTGGAATATCCAAGAAATCGGCTCATAATGAAAACCCTGCGCCGTTTTGGAGGCATTGTTTTCACTTCGTCCCAAATCAATTTTTCGGTTTCCATTGCATACATGATCGGCTCCACGGAAGGAGCGGCGAATGCTCCTTTCGCAAGCAATTCCTCCCGGAACCGGGACTTTACGGCCGACTTATCGAAATGATTGTACAACTTGAACCGGGCCATCTGAAAAATGTACGCAGAAAATGAATTGACCCGTGAGAACTTTTTCCTGGATGTCCATACATCCATGAAAACATCCTGTGCCAGGTCATAAGCCAAATCCTGCCCCCCCCCAGTTTCCCAGGAAACGGACAAAGAAATCCAAAAGTTTGGGGTACCATGTCAGGAACAGCCATTCAAATGCCTGCCGGTTGCCCTTTGCCATTTCTTCCAGGCAATACTTTTCGTCTTCCCTGGTCATTCCGCTTTTCAGATAATATCCTCCCCCTTGCGCATATCGCGGATGCGGAGCTGGGTGAAGGTATTGCCTGCGAAGTAGTTCTCAACGATGGCGTAGCAGACATCCACAGGATTGCCCTCCTTCACGTACTCGTAGTAGTCCGCCAGGTTGAATGCTATGGCCGGCACCTTGTGGTAGGGCTGGTCTTCCTGGATGAGGTCCAGCTTCATGTGCGCACCGCCGGCTCCAACCTTCCTTCCGTCGCCCGCGTCGTAGACGTTGCGGGTCATGAAGATGGGGTTGTGGTTGCCGGGGCCGAAGGGCTGGAACTGCTTGAGTATGCGGAAGAACTTGGGGGTTATCTGCGAAAAATTGAGCTCGGAATCGATGTCCACCACCGGCGTGAGCATGTCGGAGGTTATGTGCTCGCCCACGAACTTATCCATGCGGGCTGCGAATTCCGGGAGCTTGTCCTCGGTGAGGGTGAGTCCGGCGGCGTAGGTGTGTCCGCCGAAGTTCTCCATCAGGTCCGCGCAGCTCTCGATGGCGGCGTAGAGATCGAACTTGCCGGCGCTGCGGGCCGATCCGGTGACGAATCCGTTGCTGCTGGTGAGCACCACGGTGGGCTTGAAGTAGGCCTCGACCAGGCGGGATGCCACGATGCCCACCACGCCCTTGTTCCACTTGGGGTTGTAGACGATGGTGACGTTCTCGCGCGCCAGGCACTTGCCGGACTCCACCATCTCCAGGGCCTCGGCCGTGATCTCGCGGTCTACGTTCTTGCGCTCGTTGTTGTTATTGTTGATCTTCTCGCCCACGATCATCGCCTTGCCGGTTTCGGTGGCGGTGAGCAGCTCCACGGCCAGGCGACCGGTTTCCATACGCCCTGCCGCGTTGATGCGGGGACCGATCTTGAAGACTATGTCATCTACCGTAATGTGCCCAGGCTCGAGCTTGGAGAGATTGATCATGGCGAGCAGGCCCTTCCTGGGGCTCTCGTTCAGCTGCTTGAGGCCGTAGTATGCGAGGATGCGGTTCTCCCCCACCACCGTCACCAGGTCGGACGCGATGCTGACTACCAGCAGGTCCAGGAGGGGGATGAGGGTCTCGAACGGGATCTCGAACCTCTGCGCGTACGCCTGCACCAGCTTGAATCCCACTCCGCAGCCGCAGAGGTCGTCGAAGGGATAGGAGTCGTCTTCGCGCTTGGGGTCCAGCACGGCGATGGCCTTCGGGAGTTCAAGTTCGGGGAGATGATGGTCGCAGATGATAACATCCACCCCGAGGCTCTTGGCGAGGTCCACCTTCTCGATGGCCTTGATGCCGCAGTCCAGGGTGATGATGAGGCCGAAGCCGTTCTCCGCCGCCCATTTGATGCCCTTGCCGGACACGCCGTAGCCTTCGTCGTAACGGTCGGGGATGTAGAAGTCTACAAGGTCGGTATAGCGCTTGATGAAGGAGTAGACCAGCGCCACGGCAGTGGTTCCGTCTACGTCGTAGTCTCCGTAAACGAGGATTTTTTCGTTGCCGGCTATGGCCTGATGAAGACGCTCCACGGCCTTGTCCATATCTTTCATGAGGAACGGGTCGTGGAGATTTTCCAGGCTGGGACGGAAGAATGCACGGGCCTGCTCGAAGGTCTCGACCCCACGCTTGACCAGCAATTCTGCCAGAACGCGGTCGATACCCACCTCCGCCGCAAGGCTGTTTACCTTCTCGGCCGGAGCAGGTTCTCCGATATTCCACTTGCATTCTTTCATCATAGTTTACAAAGGTAATTAAACTAATCCTTTTTTACAACCATAATTATTGATGATTGAAGGAGCGGCGGGGGCCCTCGGCGGTGCGCCAGTAGGCAGAGTCGAAATCTTCAGGGTCCCGGGGGTTCAGATAGGGGCCGTCATGGTCCGGGCAGAATTCCAGGTAGGTTATGGGAAGGCCCATCTCCAGGAACATGGTTTCGTAAAATGTTTGGACCTCCCGGACCTCCACCGGCAAGGCAGCACCATGCCCCTGACCGTCAGAGTACAAATCAGTAGTCTCCGCGAGGATGGGAAGGCCATTGACCGTAGCGACGGCACGGGTATATTCGAAGAGGAAGCGGCTGTCGGTCTTGAGATGGATGCGGCCACCGGGCTTGAGGAAAGTGCGGTAACGCTCCAGGAACATGGCCGATGAAAGACGCTTGTTCTCGCTGGCACGAAGCTGCGGATCCGAGAATGTGAGCCAGATTTCAGAGACTTCTTCCGGGCCGAAGAATGCCGTGATGAACTCGATTCGCGTGCGGAGGAAGGCCACATTGCGCAGCCCCTCTTCCGTAGCAGTCTTGGCTCCGCGCCAGAGACGCGCGCCCTTGATATCGACGCCAATATAGTTCTTGTCCGGATTGCGCCGGGCCAGCTCGAGGGTATATTCCCCCTTGCCACAGCCAAGTTCCAACACGATGGGGCCCTCATGCCCACCAAACATCTGCTCTATCCAGCGGCCCTTCACCGGATGGTCGGCCAGATTGAAGTAGCCATCGGCCAGCACATCTTCGGCACTGGGTTGCAGAAGGCAGCTGAACGTCTCGTTCTCAGCGAATTTACGTAGTTTACCGTGTCCCATCGTTTGTCTTGCAGATTATTCCCAGCCCCCTGAAATCCTCCGGCGGGTTGATTGGGGTAACTTGGATTGTTACAGCGGACCTGTAGAGTTTTTCCCCATTTTCTATACAGGTAGGGGTGTTTTTGGGGGTACCTGTAGAGATTTTGGGGTATTTCCCGACAGGTCAGCCGAAA
>R22__coassemble_312_pt1 | contig 35588 bp, 27 predicted proteins | sample R22__metabat2_low_PE_056 | metagenome-assembled genome bin R22 | reverse complement strand
GCGGTGCGGAAGGGACTCGAACCCTCGACCTCCGGCGTGACAGGCCGGCATTCTAACCAGCTGAACTACCGCACCGAGTGCTGGTTGCGCCGAAACGCGGATGCAAAGATAGGGATAATTTCAGTTTCTGCAAATTTTTTCGGAAGAAAATTCCTATTTTTGTAAACTTTGAGCGACTCGATAATCATAAAGGGGGCAAGGGTCAATAATCTTAAGAACATCGACCTTGAAATTCCGCGCGGAAAGTTCGTCGTTGTGACGGGCATTTCCGGCAGCGGAAAGTCCAGCCTCGCCTTCGATACCCTCTACGCAGAAGGCCAGAGACGCTTCGCCGAAAGCATCTCCTCCTACGCCCGCCAGTTCCTGGGGCGCATGAGCAAACCTGACGTCGATCTAATCGACGGCATCCCCCCGGCTATAGCCATCGAGCAGAAAGTCAACATCAAGAACCCCCGCTCCACAGTCGCAACCACCACGGAAATATATGACTTCCTGAGACTTATCTTCGCCCGCATCGGCCGAACCTTCTCTCCGGTCAGCGGCCGCGAAGTGCACAAGGATGGCCCCGCGGACGTGATGCGCTGGCTCGAGGAGACCACCCCCGGCACCCTCTACATCCTCGCAAACCTCAAGTGGGACGAGCGCGACGACAAGGTGGAGTTGATGCTGGGTCTGAAGGAGGATGGCTACTCCCGCCTCTACATCCCCGGCAACGGACAGGACGCCGGCGAAGTCCGCCAGATCGACGACATCCTCCAGCTCGACGGCAACTACCCCTCCGACGCCTGGCTGTTGATCGACCGCCTCAAGGTTACGGATCCCGCTGATTATAAAGAAGATAAGGACCTCCGAACCCGCCTCCTCTCCTCCATCTCCGACGCCTTCTCCCGCGGCGGTGGGGATATTAGGTTGGTTGCAGAGGGTACCACCTCCGCCACGAAGGACTTCTGCAACCGCTTCGAACTCGACGGCATCACCTTCCGCGAACCCGACGACTACCTCTTCAGTTTCAACTCCCCCCTAGGCGCCTGCCCCGTCTGCGGCGGCCTCGGAAAGATAATCGGCATCAGCGAAGACCTTGTAATCCCCGACAAGACCAAAAGCATTTACGACGGCGCAATCGCCTGCTGGCGGGGAGACAAGATGAGTTGGTTCACCCAGCACCTGGTGCACGTCGCTCCCCGATACAAAATCCGCCCCTTCGAACCCTACTGCAACCTTAGCGAGGCCGAAAAGGATGTGATCTGGAACGGCCACAGCATAGAGGGAGATGAGGAAAGCATAGTCGGCATCAACGAATTCTTCGACTGGGTCCACACCCAGCGCTACAAGATACAGTACAAGTTCATGGAGAACCGCTTCAGCGGACGCACGAACTGCACCGAATGCCACGGCAGCCGCCTCCGCAAAGAGGCTCTTTATGTGAAGGTTGCCGGCAAGAACATCAACGACATACTCACGATGACGAGCGAAGAGGCGCTGGACTTCTTCCAGAACATTCAACTCCCCGAAAACGAGCGTGCTACGGTGGCGGAGCCCATCGCTGAAATAATCTCACGCCTGCAGTGCATAGAGGACGTGGGCCTTGGTTATCTGACCCTGAACCGCACGATGAACACGCTGTCCGGCGGCGAAAGCCAGCGCGTGAATCTGGTCACCGCCCTCGGCAGCTCCTTGGTCGGATCCTTATATATTTTGGACGAACCCTCCATCGGCCTCCACTCCCGCGACACCGAACGCCTCATCGGCGTCCTCCGCCGCCTCCGCGACCTTGGCAACACCGTCCTTGTTGTCGAGCACGATGAAGACATCATCCGCGCCGCCGACCTCCTGATTGATATGGGGCCGTTGGCGGGTGTCAATGGCGGTCAGATTGTATTTCAGGGGAAGATTGGACAGCCGGAGACCGGCGCTTTTCCGGGCGAGCCTTTTTTTGGCGAGCACGGGAATGACGCCGGCGCAGGCCCTAAACAATCTTTAACCTTACAGTATTTAAACGGCCGCCCCCGATACCAGCGAGCAAAACGCAGCTGGAACTACGCCATCCGCATCGAAGGCGCCATGGAACACAACCTGAAGGACATCACTGTAGAATTCCCGCTGAGAGTGCTGACCGTAGTGACCGGCGTAAGCGGATCGGGAAAATCCAGCCTAGTTGGGGACATTCTCTATCCGGCCCTGTATCGCCGCCTGAACGACGCAGGCGATCTCCCCGGCACCCATCGGGCCCTCGCCGGCAACCTCGACCGCATCACGCGGGTTGAGTACGTCGACCAGAACCCCATAGGCAAGAGCACACGAAGCAACCCCGTCACCTACCTCAAAGTCTACGACGAGATCCGCAAACTCCTTTCCGACCAGCAGTACGCCAAGATCAACGGCTACGGACCGTCCTACTTCTCCTTCAACCAGGAGGGCGGCCGCTGCCCCGAATGCCAGGGTGAGGGCGTCGTCACCATCCCCATGCAATTCATGTCGGACGTGACCATGGTCTGCGAGGAATGCGGCGGCAAGCGCTTCAAGCAGGACATCCTGGAGGTTCGCTACCGCGAGAAGAACATCGACGACATCCTGAACATGAGCATCGAGGACGCCATTGCCTTCTTCCGCGAGGGAAAGGAAGATGCGGCCCAGAGCATCGCGGCCAAGCTGCAACCGCTGGTGGACGTGGGCCTGGGATACCTCAAGCTCGGGCAGAGCAGCAGCACCCTCTCCGGCGGCGAGAGCCAGCGCATCAAGCTCGCGTACTTCCTCTCCATCAGCGGCGAGAACCGCAAGAAAGAGAAGATAATGTTCATCTTCGACGAGCCCACCACCGGCCTGCACTTCTTCGACGTGGAGAAACTGCTGAAGGCCTTCGACGCCCTGCTGGACGCCGGCCACTCGCTCGTGGTGGTGGAACACAACCCGGATGTCATCCGCAGCGCGGACTGGCTGATAGACCTCGGGCCGGATGCCGGAAGCAGGGGCGGGGAAGTGGTGTTCGCGGGCACGCCGGAGCAGATGATATCCTCCGCGCAAACCTTTACAGCTCAATATCTTAGAAGATGAAACGGGGACTGTCCATAATGCTCGCGCTCTGCGCGATCAGCGCCGGTCTGTTTGCACAGACCAGGGCTGAGACGCTCCGCGCGAAGCTGCTGGATCCTTCCGACCCGACCGTGTTCGTGGCCGCCCACCGAGGCGCCTGGCGCGAGGCTCCCGAGAATTCCCTGGATGCCATCGAGAAGGCCATAGAGATGGGGGTGGAGATAGTGGAGATAGATGTGCGCAAGACGCTGGGCGGCGAGCTGATCCTGCATCACAACCCTGTACTCTTCCGCCCTGCCGGTGCTCCCACGCTGGAAGAAGCGCTGCTGGCCGCCAAGGACCGCGTCCTCATAAATCTCGATAAAGCCTTCGGCCTGTTCGACGAGGTGATGGAGGTTGCGGAACGGACGGGAACGGTGGAGCAGATAATCATCAAGAGCAGCCGCGAAGCACACAAGGTGCTGGAGGTGCTGGGCCCGTACCGGGACCGGGTGATCTTCATGCCCATCATCAACCTCAATCCCAGCGGCGCTATCGCCAAGGTGGAAGCCTACGTGCAGAAGCTGGATCCGAAGATCTACGAACTGACCTTTTATGATGACGCCAACCCCGCGCTGACCATAGTGCGAGCCCGGCTGGCAGGCCGGAGCCGCATCTGGTACGACTCGCTATGGCCCTCCCTTTGCGGGGGACACGATGATGCCAAGCCTATGGCTGAGGGGATAGGCTGGCTGATAGACAATGGCGCCGGGGCCATCCAGACCGACATTCCCCGGTACATGATTGAATACTTGAAAACCAGATAGTTATGGATGCTATAGTTACTTATGTGGACGGGCTGGACCCGCTGTGGCAGATGGATTACGAGAGCACTGTCGGGAAGAAGATCCTGGACAAGCGCTTCCGGGACTGGGGCACGCTGAAGTACCACTTCCGCGGGCTCGACAAGTTCATGCCCTACATCGACCGCATCCATCTGGTGGTTGCTCGCGAGAGCCAGGTGCCGTCGTGGGTGAACCGGGAGACGGTGAACGTGGTGCTGCACAAGGATATCATGCCCGAGGAACATCTGCCTACGTTCAACAGCTCAATGATAGAGATGTTCCTGCACAGGATACCCGGTCTGACCGAGAGGTTCCTGTACTTCAACGACGACATGTACACGGTGAAGCCCTGCCAGTTCGAGGACTTCTTCCCCGACGGCGTTCCGGCCATGAAGTTCGCGCATAACTTCCTCTATTTCGGGGACTTCCGCTATCTGGTGCATCATTCTGATTCCCTCGCCCGAAAGGCCCTGGGCATGCCGGAATCCTGCCGCTACGTGCGCCCGCAGCACACCGCTTCGCCGATGCTCAAGAGCCAGTGCGACGAACTGTACGCCAAGGTGGAGCCGGAGATTATGGAGTCGCTGAGCCCGCTTCGCACAAGGGCGAACTACAACCAGTACATGTTCCTGGATTACATGTATTATCAGGGCAAGGCACGCAACCGCAAGCTCTCCAACAAGCATTTCAGCCTGGCGGCGCATTCGATAGACAAGATATGCGACTTCCTGCGCAAGCCATCCACCAAGATGGTATGCATCAACGACGTGCACATGACCAACGAGAAGTTCCTCGCTTGCAGGGACCAGCTGCTGGCCGCTTTCGAAGAGATACTGCCCGATAAATCCCGCTACGAGAAATGAAAGTAAGCATCATAGTTCCCATCTACAAGGTCGAGCGCTACATCGAGGAGTGCGCGGCTTCCGTGCTTGGCCAGACCTACGGCGACATCCAGTTTGTCTTTGTTGATGACGGCAGCCCGGATGCCTCGGTGAACAAGCTGAACGCGCTGATAAACAGCAGGTTCGCAGGGCTTCGCGAGCGTATAGAGATCGTTCGCAAGCCTAACGGCGGCCTACCCCAGGCGCGCCTGACCGGTCTTCAGCACGCTACTGGAGACTATGTCCTTCATGTGGATTCAGACGACTGGCTGGAGTTGGATGCCGTGGAAAAGCTGGTGCGTAAGGCCGAAGAAACCGATGCCGATGTGGTGTATTATTATGTGCGCAAGGAAAAGGGGGAGGGCCGCTTCCATATCTCGAAAGACAATGTTTACACGGACCCGAAGGCGTTTTCCAAGGATGTTTTCTGCAACAAGGCCCACGGCTATGTGGTGAACAAGTTCGCACGCCGCAGCTGCTATCGGGATGATCTGTTCTATCCGCATGGGAACATGCACGAAGACATGGTGCTGATGGGGCAGCTGCTGTTCTATTGCAAGAAGGTGGTGCTGCTGCCCGAGGCCCTGTATCATTATCGCAGAAACAATTCCGCTTCCGAAACCCGTCAGGCCCGCAGGGTCCGCCGTGCGGCATCCGCCCGCAACTTCCTGGATCTCTATGAGGCCTATCGCGGCCGTATGGCCGGATCTCCGGTGGAGCCGGTGCAAGGGCACATCCTCCGCCGCTGCCGCTGGATCGCCCTCCGCTGGGACCACTCCCTCTTCGCCGAGAGGCCTTATCTTAAGCTTTTTTAATCACCCCCAGCTTGTCGGGGCATTCTTCATAGTTAGTCTCGCCCTTGCGGGGATAAACGAATGTGGGATCCGGCACGCGCCACCCGGGGCCGTAATAATCCACCACAAAATCCATCGCACAGTCCATTACAGGCATTTCGATGTTCTCGAATGGCACGTAGTGGGTGCTCTTGGTGATGGGCAGCAAGGTCTTGAGGACCTTCAGGCCGCCGAACTTCTCGATAGAATCTTTCCAGCCCTCGCAGCCGTCCTGCGGGTAGAACTCCGTGCCGTAGTAGCCTCCCTTGCCGTCGGGGAAGAAGTAGAAGAAATCTACGTGGATGCTGTTCCACTTCCAGGTTTCCTCCTTGCCGAACGCGCCGCCATCCACGGTGATCCCGCGCCTGCGACTGAATCCGGCGGCCTCCAGGGCCTGCCAGACAGCGGAATAGTCCTCATCCGCCCAAATCGCTACGTCAACGTCGCAGTCGTGCGGGATGAATCCCTTTTCGCGAACGGCCCCCAGCAGCGAGCCGTAGATAAGGGTGTAGGGCTTGCCAGCGGCCTTCATGGCAGCGTCGATGTGCTGTAGCATGGGGATGCCGTACTTTGCCATCTTCCTGCGGCGGCGGGGATCGATATAAAGTTTATGCCAGAGTTCCTTCAGTTTCATATGCGGTAGATTTTGTCGCCGTGACCAAGACGGTCCTTTTCCGGCGGCGGGGTCATGTAATCGGGTCCAAAGACCTGGGTGAGATAGGCGGCTGTGTCACGGACAGCCAGCATCGGACGGCCTTCGAAGGGAATATCCGCCAGGTCGTCGAAGATTTCTTTGCGGTGGACGGATTCGTAGGTGGCGCTGCCGAGTATGTGGGCGATGCAGGAGCAAGAATTGTAATCCTGAGAAGTCGCGATGGCCTGGCAGCGCTTCCACCACCATTGCACGCTGTGCGAATAGGCTTCAAGCATCAACAGCGGAGACCCGCGTCCGAACTTGCGCTGGCGGTAGTAAAGTCTTCTGTGACAATGAATTATCTCGTGCATAAAGCGGTGGCGTTCGGCTTCGTCATCCGGCACTGCATCCAGCGGAAAGACATCCAGGCTCACACCGTAATGCAGGAAAGTGCTGTGGTTTTCCACGAATTTGTCGGTGGACGGATCGTGCACCTTGGCGAATCCTCCCATGAAATACTCATCCTTCCCGTGGGTGTTATATAGAAGATGGTAACGATGGTCCTTGCGCGGATAGGATGCCACGAAGCGCTCGAAATCCGGTCGAGGCATAATGATGTCCACGTCGTCGTCCCAGGGGATGAAACCTCCGTGACGGACCGCTCCCAGAAGGGTGCCGAAAGCGAGCGAGTAGCGAATGCCGTTCTTGCGGCAGAAAGCATCCACGTCGGTCAGGATTTCCAGCAGCACGGAATGGATATCATCTATGGTCAGAAGGGTCATCTTATGCGTTTTCTGTAGACAAAGATAGATATTTTTCCTAACTTTACGTCCGCAAAATCCTAATAACCCATGACTGAACTGTCCCTTCGCGAAATCCAGGAAGAAAGCCTCCTGATTCTCAAGGCAATTGACTCCTTCTGCAAAGGCAATGACATCAAATATACCCTTGCTTACGGCACGCTTCTCGGCGCTGTGCGCCACAATGGCTTCATTCCCTGGGATGACGATATCGACGTGTTCATGCTCCGCCCTGATTACGACCGTTTCTGCGCTTCTTTCAAGGCCGAGGGCTACGAACTGCTGAATCCCTCGAAGGACAGGGACTGCTGGCTGGGCTTTTCCAGGGTGCTTGAAACGGAACGCACTGCTGTACAGACTCTTACACCCTTCGTTGCGCCTCCCCGCCAGACCGGGATGTGGGTGGACGTTTTTCCTTTGGATAGCGTGCCGGACGACCAGGAAGAGTTCCTGTCACTTTACCGTCAAGCGATGAAGATATTCAAGGTCATCAGGCACAGGCGCTCCTTCAAGGGCAAGATTCCTCCGTTCGTCAGCACCGGTCGCAGGCTGAAAACCTGGTTCCACCGCCTAACCCGTCCGGTCAGTTCGCTGAGCGACCCCCGGCCTTATTTGGATAAGCTGCTTGCGCTGATGGCAGCTCAAACTTATGGCCAAACCAGCCACGTAAGTTCGCTGGGATGCCCTGAATGCGAAGAAGACTGGTTCAAGCGCGAGTGGTTCGAGGACACTGTGCTGCATAAGTTCGAGGATGCGGAATTCCCCATTCCGGCTGCCTACGATGAGGTTCTGACGCATATGTACGGCGACTATATGACGCCCCCGCCGGACTGCGATAAGCCCTACGCGCCCAAGTACACGCGGTTTTTCAGAAAATAGCTAAGGCTCAAACTCCTTTATTCTCGCGGCGAGCTCGCGGAGTTCCTCATCGGTCTGGAGACCCATGTGCGAGATGCGGTAGTGCCCGGGAATGCCTCCCGGCATGATGAAGGTCTGATATTTCTCAATCAATCCCCGGAAAATCTTCCGCTCGGTGCCGTCCTTGGTCTGGATGGCCGTGATGGCGAAGGTGGGGGATTCTGCGGGCATTTCCCATCCGTACTTGCGCACCTCGGCGCGGAAAACCTCGGCCCTGTGATGCACGGCCGCGATATTGGCAGCCTCTCCTCCCTGCGCCTCGAGCTCTTTCAGGCGGGCGTGGAGCTGCAGGAAGATGATGGTGGCTGGGCTGAACGGCGTCTGCCCGCGCTTCAGGTTCGAGAAGTTATCCTCGAAGTCCCAGTAGTAGCCGCGATGGGCGAACGGGTATTCCTCCAGGCGCTTGCTGAAGAAGAGTACGGATAGTCCGGGAGGCACGTTGAGGCCCTTCTGGGTGGATGTAACGCAGATGTCTGCGCCCACCTCGTCCATGCTGAAGGGCTCGGCCAGGAAACTGCTGATGACGTCCAGCACGAAGGAAACCCCATGCCTGCGGCAGATATCGCCGATGCGTTTCACGTCGAAGAGCACTCCGGAGGATGTCTCGTCGTGCTGGCAGAGCAGCACGCCGGGTTTTTCGGTGGCGACGCTGGCCTCCAGGGCGGCGTAGTCAATATCCTTGCCGAAAGGCTGCTTGAAGTGTGCGAAAGGCACTCCGTAATACTCGCAGAGGCTGGCCCAGCGGTGGCCGAAGGAGCCGCCGTCGATGACGAATGCCTTGCTGAAGGTGCTCACGTAGTTCTCTACGATCGCGCTCATGGCGCCGGTGCCGGATCCGGTGTAGATGATGGTGCGGCCACCGGTGCAGTGGATAAGATTGAGCAGTATGCGTTCGCTTTCGAGTACGATGTCGGAGAACTCCTGGGTTCTCATGTAGGGTATGGGCTGCGAGCCTATCGCCGCAATGGCGGGGGCAAGGTCGCCCGGGAATGCGTAGGAGTGCATCATTTCAGTATTCTGACTTTCTTTCCGTTGATGAAATCTTCCTGTATCCTGCTCATCGCAAGTATCTCTTTCACAGGTAGTTTGGAGTAGAAATAACCGTTGGCGAGGATGGCCGATACGAATTCCTTGATCTCGTAGCGCAGTCCTTCGCCGTCGAAGGGATAGAAGTATTTCTTGTTCTGGTTCTGGTCTTCGTAGCGGAGCTCGAAGTAGGATGTCTTCCACCAGGGGGCGGGCACGTAGGCGTATCCCTTGGTGCCGGATACCACCAGGCTGCCTTCGGTCTTGGCGCCGAGGCCGACCTCGAAGGTGGCGGAGGCGCTGTCGGTGAAGATAATGCCCTTGGTGTAGATGTCCACACCGTCCTTATATTTGGATACGAAGTAGCATTTTTTGTAGTCGGTGCCAAGCAGGCGGAAGATGGGAAGGAGAGGGAAGCATCCGTTCTCGTTCATGCTGCCGCCGAAGCGTTCGCTGTCCATCTTGGCATCTTTCTCGTCGGTGAGGGTGGTGGCCGCGGCTTTGATGTCCACAATCTCGCCTATGGCTCCGGACTGGAGTAGTGTGATCAGGTGGCCGAAGGCCGGGCAGTAGGCCGTCTTGTGGGCCATCATCAACACTAAATGGTTGGCCTTGGCTATGTTGAAGAGTTCTTTCGCTTCTGCTTCTTTGAGCACCAGGGGAGTCTCGCAGAGCACGTGCTTACCTGCCTCCATGGCGGCCTTGGCGTACTCGTAGTGGGTGTAGTGGGGGGAGGCGATGTAGACCGCGTTGCACTTGCCGAAGAGGGCCTCGCTGCTGGCTGCAGGCTTCAGGCCGAACTCCTCGCAGAATGCCTTGCATTCTTTCTTATCGGGGTTGTAGGCCGCCGTGACCGCATTGCTGGCCACGAAGGTGGCTTCCTTCACGAAGCGGCGGGCGATGCTGCCGGTACCTATGATGCCTATCTCGACGGTGGGGCGCTCGTCTCGCAACTGGGTGCTGGAAATACCCTCCGTGCGGGGGAGATATACTACCTGGCAGAACTCCTTGAGGTAGTCGAAGTATCCCGTCCAGTCTGAGCCGATGGCAAAGATGTCTACGCCGTACTTGTGGATGTCGTCGATTTTCTGCCCGCGGTATTCCTCTATTATTATCTGGTCGGCGAGGCCGGTGGCCTTTACGGCTTCGATGCGTTCCATCACGTTGTTGCAGGTGTTCAGTTTGCCGCGCTGGAGGTCGAAATTGTCGGTTGTGACGCCGACTATCAGCCAGTCACCCAGTGCTTTGGCCCTTTTCAGGAGATTGTAGTGCCCTTCGTGGAACAGATCGAAAGTGCCGTATGTGATTACTTTGGTCATAGTTCACAAAGATAATCATTTTTCAGCGTAATATCCAGTTCGAGCCGGGCTCCCCGGCGGATTTTGCCGAGGGGGATGCGCCAGGCTTTCCTTTCACCGGCAAGGGTGCCTGTTATCAGCATCCGTGTGCATCCTCCGCCAGGGCCGTCATCGTCTTCGTTGGGATAGCACCAGAGGGTGATGTCCGTTGGCCAGGGGCTGCTGCCGATGTCTTCCGGAAGCTCCCGTAGCATCATCAGTGGGTGGTTCAGCCCCGCCGGACTGTCGATGGTGGCGCCGGGATGGAATCCGTCCGAACGGAGGATCTCGGCGTATGCGTTCACCCTTTCCAGCTGGATCACGGCGCCGTGCAGGGGAGCATCCGCAGCAATGCTGATGCTGCGAATGCTCACCGGGCAGAGCAGCGGCAGGATGTTCAACTCCACCGTCCTTCCTGTCCCTCCGCTGCCCTGCCCGGCCTGCAGGGGCGCTCCCGGATCCTCATCCCCATACTTCATCGTCAGGCGTTCCATGGTCGAATACCTTTCCGGGAGAGTGCTGAAGCTTCCCCGCACGTCTGCCATCGCTACTATCACCTTGTCTCCTTTGACGGCGGGGAGTTTTAGGAATGCATCGCTACCTGCGCGCAAGTGGCTTTCCAGCGGGCGCGTGAGCGTATCTGCGAATATGAATATATCTATATGGTCGTAGGGGAGTGCACTGCATATATGTATAGTAAGGGAATCGGAGTCGGAGATATCACTTTGCAAAGACGGGGCCTGGGTGCAGGCGCAGATCAGAACCGTCACGGCCGTGAGGAGCGACTTGGCCCCGTAACTCTGCAAGTGGTGGAACTTTGGCTTTTGGCCTGAAAGCAACATATGAATACAACCAGTTAGATTTGTGTGGGGCAGAATGCCTCCGGGCGGATGCCCAAAGAGAAGACCGCTGGCCACAGTTCCTTCGTTTAGTTACTGTTGCAAAGCTAGGGCTGCCCGGAAAGGCCTCCAAAATATTTCGCGAAAAAACCGCAAAATTTATGTTTGCGGCGGTATTTTTAAGTTTGCCATACGAAAACCCTCCGAAAACGTATATGTTTCCGGAGGGTTCAGGAGTTTTTACCTACTCTTGCTACCTACTAACCGAAGTTGTCGTAGAGTATGCTTTCGGGAGGTACGCCGAGGCTGTCGAGGAGCCCGTTCACTGCACCGACCATCATAGGAGGGCCGCACATGAAGTATTTGATGTCCTCTGGAGTCTCGTGGTTCTTGAGGTAGGTCTCATACATCACGTTGTGCACGAAGCCGGGAGTGTAGGCCACGCCTGCAGCATCCGCTGCGGGATCCGGGCGGTCGAGGGCGAGGTGGAACTTGAAGTTCGGGAACTCTTTCTCGATCTCGGCGAAATCTTCGAGGTAGAAGGCCTCCACAAGGCTGCGCGCTCCATAGAAGAAGTGCACGGTGCGGTCTGTCTTCAGGGTCTTGAAGAGGTGCATGATGTGGCTGCGCAGAGGGGCCATACCGGCGCCGCCGCCCACAAAGATGTATTCCATGTCCTTGGGGTCGTTCTCCGGGAGGAGGAACTCGCCGAAAGGCCCGCTGATGGTGACTTTGTCACCGGGTTTGCGGGTGAATACATAAGAGGAGGAGATTCCGGGAGGCACGGGCAGCATCTTGAACACGCCCTTCGGCTGGCTGCGGTCGAAAGGAGGCGTGGCGATACGCACGTTGAGCTTGATGATATTCTTCTCCGCAGGGTAGGAAGCCATCGAGTAGGCGCGCACGGTGGGAACGGTGTTCTTGGCCTTGATGCCGAAGAAGCCGTACTTCTCCCAGTCGCCGCGGTAGATGGGATCCACGTCGATGTCCTTGAACGCGATGTCGTATTCGGGGATGTCGATCTGGATGTACTCTCCGGACTTGAACTCGAGGTGCTCGCCTTCAGGCAGCTTGACGGTGAATTCCTTGATGAAGGTCGCCACGTTCTTGTTGGAGATAACCTCGCATTCGAGTTTCTTTACGCTGAGGGTGGAGTCGGGCACCGCGATCTGCAGGTCGTTCTTCACCTTCACCTGGCAGCCGAGGCGCATGCCGGCCTTGATCTGCTTGCGGTTGAAGAATCCCTTTTCGGTAGGGAGTATCTCTCCGCCGCCGTCCAGAACCTGCACCTTGCACTGGCCGCAGTTGGCCTTGCCGCCGCAGGCGGAGGGGAGGAAGATCTTGTGGTCCGCCAGGGTGTGCATCAGGTCGCCGCCCTGTGCGGCATCCAGCACCACCTTGCCGTTGTTGATGTCTATCTTGACTGTCCCCGAGGGGGTGAGCCTGGCCTTGATTATGAGAAGCAACGCCACCAGGATCAGCGTCACGGCCACTATCACAAGGACTGCTGTAATGATTGTAGATGTCATAGTCTTGCCTCCTTGTTAAAGTGAAATACCCATAAATGCCATGAATGCCATGCCCATGAGGCCCACGGTGATGAACGTGATGCCGAGGCCCTTGAGGGGCGCGGGAACGTTGCTGTAGCTGAGCTTCTCGCGGATGGCGGCGAGGGCCACGATGGCGAGGAACCAGCCGATGCCGGAACCGAGGGCGTAGACTGCGGATTCTCCCACGTTGGCGAATTCCTTCTGCTGCATGAACAGGGCTCCGCCGAGGATGGCGCAGTTAACTGCGATGAGCGGGAGGAAGATGCCGAGCGCGGAGTAGAGTGCAGGAGCGAAGCGTTCTACCACCATTTCCACTATCTGCACTATTGCCGCGATGACCGCGATGAAGATGATGACGCTGAGGAAGCTCAGGTCAACTTCTTCCACGAGGGCGTTCGGGGCGAGCACGTACTTGTTGAGGAGATAGTTGATAGGAACTGTGACCAGAAGGACGAAGATAACCGCGACACCGAGTCCGGTAGCCGTCTTCACATTCTTCGATACCGCCAGGTATGAGCACATACCCAGGAAGTATGCGAAGATCATGTTGTCTACGAAGATCGACTTTACGAATAAGCTGATGTATTCCATATTCCGTAGGTGCTAGGGTTATTTCTCCTGAAGGTCTTTCTGGATGCTGCGCTGCACCCACACGATGCATCCGAGGAGGATGAGCGCGAACGGGGGCAGGATAACCAGATTGTTGGTCACATAACCTGCAGGCATGACCTGCAGTCCGAAGAGGGTGCCGCTTCCGAGGAGTTCCCTGAAGAAAGCGACTATGATGAGGATCATGCCGTAGCCGGCTCCGTTCGCCAGACCGTCCAGCAGCGAGGGGATGGGCTTGTTGCCGAGGGCGAATGCCTCGATGCGGCCCATCACGATGCAGTTGGTGATGATAAGGCTGATGTAGACAGAGAGCTGCTTGTCGATGGGATAGGTGGCCTCGAAGCTCTTGAGGATCTGGTCTACCAGTATCACCATCATGGCCACCACCACCAGCTGTACGATGATACGCACGCGTCCGGGGATGGTGTTGCGCAGGGTGGACAGGATCAGGCTGGAGATGCCGCAGACCGCCATGACGGAGAGGGCCATCACAAGGGCGCCCTTGAGGGTGACCGTGACTGCCAGCGAAGAGCATATGCCAAGCACCAGGACGGTGATCGGGTTACTCTTGAAGATAGGATTGAGAATGGTTTCTTTCAGTTTCATATCTTTTCCTCCTACTCTGCTTTAGTTCCAAAATACGCGGCATAGGCTCCGAGCCAGGTGTTGATGGCTGCGTCGAGGCCCTGGGACGTCATGGTCGCGCCTGTGATGGCGTCGATCTTGTTGTCTATCAGGCTCTTGCCATCCTCCTTCGGGGCTCCGCCCTTCACGATCGCGAAGACGGGGCTTTCGTCGAAGAAGGCCTTCTCGCCGACAAACTGTGCCTGGAAGGCAGGATCGTCCTTGATCTTGGCACCGAGGCCGGCGGTCTCGGATTCATGGTCGAAGTATGCACCGTGGATGGTGTTGCCGTCGGCTTCGAAGGCGATGTAACCCCAGATGGGGCCCCAGAGGCCTGCTCCGTAGACGGGCACCACGGTGATGCCGTTGCTGAAGATGAAGACGGGGATTTCGTATCCTGCGCCTTTCTTTACATTATAGTTCTGTGCCTTGAGCTGGCCGCGGGAGAAGATTTCCTTCTCCTCGATGTTCAGCTCGGCGACCTTTGCGCCTTCCTCATTTACGGTGAAGGCTTCGGTGATCTGGGCGCCGTAGGTCTCGAGAACCTTTGCGTTGCCCATCGCCTGGAACTCGGCCTTGGTGCCGAATCCGCCCGCGGTGAGCATCTGGCTGATGGTCTCGGCCTTTTCGTTGGCTTCCTGCCTGCTCTTGAGGCTCTGGCTCACGAATGCAAGAACCGCCGCCACTACCACGACTACCAGCGTGGTGTAGACTACTGTATAGAGATTTCCGTTAGTATTCATACCTCATATATTTAAGCGGTTTTTACAGCGGCCTTGTTCCTGCGGTTCATCGCCGTAGTAACAACGTAATGGTCGATCAGAGGTGCGAAGGTGTTGCCCAGCAGGATGGCCAGCATCATACCCTCGGCATAGCCGGGGTTGAAGAGGCGCACCGTCACGCAGAGCGCACCCACGAGGAAGCCGTAGATCCACTTGCCGCACTCGGTCTGTGCCGAGGTGACGGGATCGGTGGCCATGAAGACGGTACCGAAGGCGAATCCGCCCAGCACGAGGTGTTCCCATGCGGGGATGCCCACTCCGCCAAGGTTCGCGAGGCCTCCCACGAAGAGAGCGCCCACCACAGATGAGAGCATTATCTTCCAGCTCGCCACACCTGTCCAGATGAGGATGGCTGCGCCGAGCAGGACTGCGATGACGGATGTTTCACCCACGGAACCGGGGATGGTGCCGATGATGTAGTCCCAGATGCCTGTGCCGTACTGTGCGGCAGCCCCGTCCAGGGCGAGGGGAGTGGCTCCGGTGAAGCCATCCACCACGCTCTCGCCGGCCTTCAGGCTGATCCAGCACTGTGAGCCGGACATCGCCGAAGGATAGGAGAAGAACAGGAATGCGCGGGTAACCAGCGCAGGGTTCCAAATGTTCATTCCGGTGCCGCCGAAGACCTCCTTGACGAAGATCACGCTGAATGCGACCGCTACCGCGAGCATCCAGAGCGGAACCGTGACGGGAACGATGAGAGGGATGAGCATGCCCGACATGAGGTAGCCCTCGTTCACTTCTTCGTTCCTGATTCCTGCGGAGAAGAACTCGATGAACAGACCCACTCCGTATGCCACCACGTAGAGGGGCAGCACCTTGAGGAATCCGTACCAGAAGTTGGCCAGGATCTGGAGACGGCCGTCTCCGATGGCCAGGCCGTGCTGATATCCTACGTTCCACATGCCGAAGAGGGCAGCGGGAACGACGGAGATGACGGCGATTATCATGATGCGCTTAAGATCTATCGCATCGCGCACGTGAGCACCTCTCTTGGTGACCGTGCCGGGGACCCTGAGGAATGTCTCGAAGGCATCCACTGTTGCATGCCAGAATTTCTTCATAATCTTAAGCCATTTCTTTGAGCATCAGGTCGATACCCTGTGCTATCATGTCCTGGATGTTGTTCTTGGAAGGATCCACGTACTCGCAGAGTGCGAGGTCTTCCGGGAGAACCTGATAGATGCCGAACTGCTCCATCTTGTCGATGTCGCCTGCGAGGCAAGCCTTTATAAGGTAGAGAGGGAAGATGCCCATGGGGAGCACCTTGCCGTAGTAGGCGTCGTTCATGACGAACGCGCGGGGACCTCCGTGGAGGTTGGTGTCCATGTCGTACTTGCGCCAGGGAGTGAGCCAGGAGAAGTAGGAATGGTCGGTGCTGAACTGGCCCCAGCGTATGGGCTTGGCCCAGCCGAGGAGTTCGGGTTCGGTGCCTTCGCGGAGGATGGTGACGGTGTCGTCGAAGAATCCGAGGTATCCTTCTGCTCCGACCGCATTTCCGGAAAGGATGTCGCCGCTGACTATTCGGAGGCCTTCCTCATATCCGCCGTAGAAGCCGGCCAGCGTCTTCATGGGAGCGCCGGGGAGGGTTTCGACGTAGGCGGGTTCGATGGCCGCGGGTCCTGCGACAGCCACCTTGCGGCGGACGTCGTAGATGCCCTTGGTGAGGAACTTGCCGATGGCTGCCAGGCCCTGGAGGCTGACGGTCCAGACGGTGTCCCCCTTGAGGATGGGGCTGACGGCTGCGATCTGCACGCCCACGTTGCCGGCGGGATGCTTGCCGCTGAAGACCGTGATCTCCGCGTTCTCGATCTTGGCGAATGCGGAGTCGGCCTTGGCTATGCCGATGTGCACTTTCGCGATCTTGGCCAGGGCATTGACGCCGGCCTGGATGTCGTTCACGCGGCCTCCGAGGGTGAACTCGGTGTCGGCTGCGAGGGGCGCCGTGGAGAATGCGGAAACGAAGATGGATTTAGGTTCTGCGGCCGGATCGGCTACTATGCCGTAGGGCCTCTGCACGATGAAAGGCCACAGGCCGGCCTTGAGGAGGCTTTCCTCGACTTCTTCCTTGGTTGCGGCCTTGGGTTCCGACTTCAGGTACTGCTGAGCGTCGTCTGCCTCCACCGTCACTGCCAGAAGCTTGCGCTTGTCGCCCCGCACGATTGCCTTGACCGTTCCGCTGACGGGCGAAGCAAGAAGGATATCCGCATTCTTCTTGTCTGCCATTACGGGAGAACCCGCCAGCACCTTGTCGCCTTCTTTTACGAGGAGGCGGGGAGTGAATCCCTTGAGTGCTGTAGGTTCGACGGCCACGATGCCGGGCGACACGGTCTTGGAAAGACAGAGCTCGGCAGACCCGCTGACGGGAATGTCAAGCCCCTTTTTCAAAACGATGTTTTTGGACATTGTGTGATGTATTGTTTGTTGTTGTTTGCTTGCTTTGCTGCGTGCTATGGCTCGCGCGTGCTGCGAGCGTGCGCTTGCCTGTGCACAATTAACCTACGAAGATAGCCATTTTTTGGGGATTTCCCTCCAGTTTTTCTTCAAAAAACAACTCTCCCGCCCCTTCTGCCATTCCCTCGTGGTCAAAATGGCCTTCTGGTGACCACGAACCCCCTCAAAACCCCACCCTCGTGGTCAAATGGCACCCGATTTGACCACGACCCTTGTCAAAACCAAATGACCTTCCCCAATATTGTTGGAAAATGGGGAAGGTGCCCCCTGAAATCAAATGACCTTCCCCAATAACGATGAATAATGGGGAAGGCCTAGCGATTGGTGAAGGTCAGCAATGATTAAATTGGCCGCAGTTTGGCGTACTTGAGAAGCAGGACCTTAGAACCGTAATTGTCGAAATCGATCACGGCCTTCAGCTCCGGCACCTCGCCGGTAATCTCTTTGATTATACCAGGGCCGAAACGGTTGTGCTCCACGCGCTCGCCGACATACAGTTCGGTCATGGGCACCGGCACGAAGTTCGGATCGATTATGTCCGGTTTGGCAACGGGCGGCACCACGCGTGTGGTCATGGCCGGCGCAGTTTTTTCTGCGGGGCCAGCCGGTTTGCGTGGTTCGAATCTCGTGGCACCGGAACGGCCGTAGTTGTAGTACGCGGCGAATTTCTGCGCAGCAGACGACGTGGTGCCACCGGAGGGCCTGCTATTGTTGGCTCCACCGGTAGACTTGCCTCCGAAGCCAAAAGGATTGCCACCATTTCCACCGGAAGAACTGCCGCCAAAACCGGAACGGGTAGTGCCTGTAGTGCGTGTGCTGCGGCCGTTTCGGAACCAGAACGGCATTCCGGAATCGCCGTCATCATCATCGTCATCGAAACCAGGAGCAGGCAATGGATTGGCTACATACTCCGAATCGATTTCACGTATAAAGCGGCTCGGCGCATTGCTCTCGTGCTTGCCGTTGCGCATCCGCGTGGAGGCAAAAGACACCGCAACGGCCTTCTTCGCCCGGGTTACCGCTACGTAAAACAGTCGCCTTTCCTCCTCGATATCGGCCGGACTGGCCATCATCCCGCCAGATGGGAAGAGGTTTTCTTCTGCACCGGCGATATACACATATGGGAATTCCAAGCCCTTGGCGGAATGGATGGTCATCAGCGCAACCTTGTTGCTGCCGCTTTCATCATCCTTGTCATCCGTGTCGGCATTGCTAAGAAGCGAGGTGGTTTCGAGGAAGTCCGCCAGTGTGATTTCGGGAAGGAACTCCGGCTGCTCGCCATAGCCTTCGCCGACCTCCATGTCGGACAGGATATCATCTAACCTCTCTTCCTTGAATGCCTGCACAGAGTTCAGCAGTTCGTCCAGATTGGAGGTTCGGGCCATGCCCTCGATGGAAGTATCTGACTTGAAGAATGCGTAGAGCCCGGATTCGTCGTAGATGCGTCTGGCTACCTCGAAGGCATCTCCCTTGGCGGCCGCAACGGCCAGTGTATCAATCAGATCGCGGAACGCACGAATCTTCTGCATCGCCGCGGGGCGAAGGCCGTAATCGAAATAATCCTCGCATGCGACCGCTGCGAAAAGCGAGCAGTGATGCGCCCTCGCCACTTCGTTCAAGGCTGAAAGGGATGTGTCGCCTATGCCCCTTGACGGCTTGCCGACTGCGCGCTTGAAAGACTCGTCGTCGTTCACGTTCACGCACAGTTTGAACCAGGCCATCATGTCCTTGATCTCAGCCCGCTCGAAGAAGGAATTCCCTGAATATATCATATAAGGAATGTTCTTCCTGCGGAAGGCCTCCTCAAGCGCCCGCGACTGCGAGTTGGTTCGGTAGAGCACGGCGAAATCCGAATACTCCGCCTTCTCCTGCATCACACGGGAAATGATGCCGCTGACTATCTGCACAGCCTCTTCCTGCTCGGTGTAGGATTTGATTAGTTTGATCTTCTCGCCCGGTTCCCCTTCGGAGAAGCATTTCTTGGGGATACGGCCCTCGTTGTGCGCAATCACCGAATTCGCCGCATCCACGATGTTGCGAGTGGAGCGGTAGTTGCGCTCGAGGCGGATGATCTTGCTCTCGGGGTAATCCTTCTGGAAATTGAGGATATTCTGGATCTGAGCCCCGCGGAAGGCATATATCGACTGGCTGTCATCGCCCACGACGCAAAGGTTGTGGTGCTGCCAGGCCAGTTTCTTGAGGATTAGGTACTGGGCATAGTTCGTGTCCTGATACTCATCCACCATTATGTAGTCGAAGCGGGAGGATATCTCTTTCCAAGCCTGTTCGTTGTCCCGCAGGAGGATGTTCATGTTAAGGAGGATGTCGTCGAAATCCATCACTCCATTCAGTTTGAGTTTCTCCTGATAGAGCTGGTAGACCTTCCAGAGGAAAGGCTTTTTGCCATGGTCGTCCTGCTGCTGGAATTCCGCTTTTGCATGATAGGCCTCCGGAGTGAAGAGGCCATTCTTGGCGAAAGAAATACGGGCCATCACTTCGCGAGGCTTGTATATCTTTTCGTCGAGCTTAAGTTCTTTGACACAGGCCTTTACGGCGCTTTCGGAATCGGATCGGTCGTAGATGGTAAAACCTTTAGGGTAGTCTAGATACTTCATGCCCGGGATGGGCGCTTCACCGTTATCCGGCCGGCAGTAATCTCTGAGGAACCTGATGAAAACAGAATGGAAAGTCCCCATAACAACGCCCCTCGCTGCTCTGCGGCCGACCAGAAGCGAAATTCTCTCCTTCATTTCTTCCGCCGCCTTCTTGGTGAAAGTGAGAGCCATCACACGCGAAGGGTCAGTCTTTTGCCCGTCAGGGCCCGTTTCCTGCGCAAGAATATACGCCACACGGCTCGTCAGGACCTTGGTTTTGCCCGATCCCGCCCCTGCCACAATCAACACCGGGCCGCTCACACTTTCCACCGCCCTTCTCTGCTCGGGGTTAAGCCCGTTCAGAATCGCTTCCTGTCTTTCCTTCGTTTCCATCATAATGGCACGAAAATACGAAAAATTAACTGATATTTCGACAGGAAAAATGTTGATTTTTTGCGGAATTTAACATGTCGTTGGAAGAGTCATGGGACGTGCCATTGGGCCGTGGTCAAAACGGGGTGATTTTGACCACGAGGGTGGGGTTTTGGCGGGGTTCGTGGTCACCAGGGGGCTGATTTGACCACGAGCTCCAACTTATTTCTTCTTGCCGGAGGCTTTGGCAGCTTTCTTGGCTTGTTTCTCGGCTTTGCGGGCTTCCCGCTCTGCCTTTTCGGCCGCTTTACGCTGCTGCTGTTCTTCGTAGGCCATCTTGGTGGTAATCAGCACGACGCCGTTGCCGCCGCGGTTGCCGTAAATGGCGGTGCTGCCACCATCTTTCAAAACCTGAACGGAGTGTATCTGGTTGGGGTTCACCATGTTTATGTTTTCGCAGATTACGCCATCCACTACGATCAGGGCTTCAGCAGGGCCGGTCAACATTTTCTGTCCGCGTATCTGCACAGAGCCATTTGGATTGATTTCCACTCCGGGAACGCGGCTCCTGATGTATTCTGCAATGCTGTCGTAGCTTCTTATTGTGGTTTCATCGACATCTACTTTGTTGACGGCAAATCCCAGATCCTGACGCGTGGTGGAGCCGTACCCGATCTGGATCTTCTCGTCCTGGAATGCGCTGTTGTTTTCTCCGTCGACTTCGGTGACTTTCTTTGCACTGCCGCAGGCTGCAATCAGCAGGGCTGCGGGCATCAGCAAAACGATAAACCTTTTCATATTATTTACACCATTTATCCAGCCAATCAAAGAAATTCCTATGCCAGAACAGGGCATTCTGGGGCTGCAGGATCCAGTGATTCTCTTCAGGGAAGATGATAAGCTTTGACGGAACACCCATCATCTGGGCGGCGTTGAAGGCGGCCATGCCCTGCTCGTAGGGGATACGGAAGTCCATTCCGCCGTGTATGCAGAGTATGGGCGTGTGCCATTTGGTGACCATCGCAGAGGGCGAATTGGCATAGTGGCGCTGGGCCTTGGGAGTGGATGCATAAGGCGCACCTGCCTGCTGCATACCTCCGAAGGTGATGCCGTCGCCGGCAGGGCCTATGCCTGCCGCAGGGTCGTAGGCGTATTCCGTGAGGCCGCCGTTATCCCAGTTCGCGAACCACATCTCCTCGGTGGTGAACCAGAGCTGTTTCTCATCGAAGATACCGGCGTGCGCGATGAAGCAGTCGTACAGGTCGCCGTGCAGGCCCTCGAGCATGTAGGCGGAGTATCCGCCGTAGGATGCGCCCACGCAGGCGAGCTTGCCCACGTAGGGCTGGCTCTTGATGTAGCGGCCGGCAGCGAGGTAGTCCTGCATGTTGAGGCCGGGGTAATCACCCGAAATCTGCTCTTTCCACTCCTGTCCGAATGCGGTAGTGCCGCGGCGGTTGGGGAGGATGACGACGTAGCCCTGCTGGGCCATCAGGCGGTAGCACCAGCGGTAACTCCAATCCTGGGAATTGCTGCCCTGGGGGCCTCCGAGCACGATTTCAATGGCCGGATAGACCTTCGAGGCATCGAACTCCGGAGGATAGACCACCCAGCACTGCATCTGCTTGTGATCCACCGTCTCCACGAAAACGGACTCCTCACGAATGGGGGAGAGACGGTCGAGTATGCCCTTGTTTTCGGTGGTGATCTGAGTGCGGGACGGCTCGGGTCCGGCCACCACGCTCACGAGTTCTACCGGGAATTCGAGGGAGTAGTAGGAGGTCAGCATCTCCACGGAACCGTCCTCACGGTCGAGGATGGCGAAGGGGGAGAAGAAGTCAGTCCACCAGTCGCCGGGGGTGAGGCGTTCGATGCTGCCGTCCAGGCTTGCGCGGAAAATGCTCTGCACGGCCTCACCCATGAGGGCGTTGAAGTAGATCTTGTCGCCGTGCCAGACGGGACCGGCCACATCGTGGTCGAAGTCCTCGCCGAGACGGCGGATGTTGGTGACGTTGATTTCGCCGTTCTGCCCGGCTTCACCGCCCATTCCGAAGTCGATGTCGGCAACGAACAGGCGCTGCTGGTCTGCCTCGTATCCATCGCGGGCCATTGAAACCCAGGCGAGATGAGTGCCGTCGGGGCTCCAGACAGGGTCGGTGTCGTATCCGCCCTTCTCGGTGACGGCTACGGTGGCACCTGTGAGCACATCATAGATGTAGATGGATGTGTTGGTGCTGAAGGCGTACTGTTTGCCTACCTTCTTGCGGCAGCTGTAGGCGATGTGACGGCTGTCCGGCGCCCAGTCGAGCTGTTCCACTCCGCCGAAAGGCTCGGTGGGGAGCTCGAAGAGTTCTTCCGTCCCGAGGATGTCGAGGGAGTTCTCCGGGGTGATCTTGCTGCCGTTCAGAGGCGCGACGTAGCTGCGGGGCACATCGGTCACCCAGTAGTCCCAGTGGCGGTACATGAGGTCTTCGGTGGCATATGCCTGGGCCTTGTCAAGTTTGGGATCCGTGTCTTTGGGCTGCACCACGGCGGTATTCTTGACGGTGCTGGTGTAGATAATCTGGGCCTCGTTGGGGGCGATCTTGAATTCACCTATTCCGTTGGGTATGTCGCTGAGTTTCACTTTCTTGCCCAGTTTGCCGCCCTTGAAGGGCGCCTTCCAGAGCTGACCTCCCTGAAGGAAGAAGATGGTCTTGCCGTCCTTGCTCCAGCGGGCGTTGCTCACGCTCTTTTTCTCGTTTGTCAGCTGCACCTTGCCGCTGCCATCGGGGTTGCAGATGTAGAGGTTCCTGAGGGAATTGTTCTCTTCGATGTTCTGATAGGCAACTCCATAGAGGATCTTGCTCCCGTCGGGGGAGAGCTGAGGGTCGGAAATACGGCCGAGGGCGAGGAGCACTTCCGGAGTCATCACTCCGTTCTCGATAGCTACTTCGGGCCTTTCCTGTTGCACCGGGGCGGCGCAGGATGCTGCAATCATCATGGTGATAAGCAAACTTTTGATTTTCATATATCTAACTGATTTTACTGTAATCTTTTATGTCGTATTTCCCTTCGCGCAGGCCGTCTGCCAGAAGCTTGTTTACGGGCAGTTCCAGCTTGGGATCGGCGCTGAGTACCTTGTCGGCATAGGCACGGGCTTCGTTTAGCATGAGACCGTCCTTCGCAAGCGAAGCGATGCTGAGCTTGATAGGCAGACCGCTCTGCTGGGTGCCTTCCAAGTCGCCCGGCCCGCGCATCTTCATGTCTTCTTCCGCAATCTCGAAACCGTCGTTCGTGGAGCACATCAGCTCCAGGCGCTTCTTTGCCTCGGCGGAAGTCTTGAAATCGTGCACCAGCACACAGTAGCTTTCATCGGCACCGCGTCCCACGCGGCCGCGAAGCTGGTGCAGCTGGCTGAGACCGAAGCGCTGGGCGCTTTCGATAACCATCACGCTGGCGTTGGGCACATCCACACCGACTTCTATTACTGTAGTGGAAACCAGTATGTTAGCACGTCCGGCTACAAATGCGGACATATTGAAATTCTTCACTTCCGATGTCTGCTGCCCATGGACGATCGCCACCTTGTAATCCGGATCCGGGAAGCGTTTCAGAATTTCTTCATATCCCATCTCCAGGTTGTTCAGGTCCATCTTTTCGCTTTCGAAAATCAGCGGATACACCACGAATACCTGCCGCCCCTTGGCAATCTGCTCCCGCATGAACTTGTAGACCGCAGGCTTCTTGGCATCGGATATCATGGCTGTCTTCACAGGTTTCCTTCCCGGAGGCAATTCATCTATCACACTCACATCCAGATCCCCGTACAGGGTCATCGCCAACGTCCTCGGAATAGGTGTGGCGGTCATGACTAATACATGTGGAGGAATGTTGTCGGGGCCTTTTGACCATAATTTGGCCCTTTGGTCCACGCCGAAACGGTGCTGCTCATCGATGACGGCAAGGCCGAGCGCATGGAACTGCACATTGTCTTCGATGAGAGCGTGTGTGCCCACAATGATGCCTATGGTGCCGTCTTCCAGACCCGCGTGGATCTCCCGGCGTTCCTTCTGGGTGCTGCTGCCTGTAAGGAGCGCGCAGCGCACTCCGGTGGGCGCAAGATACTTGCTGATATTCACATAGTGCTGCTGTGCAAGCACTTCGGTGGGCGCCATAATGCAGGCCTGATAGCCATTGTCCACAGCCAGCAGGGCGCTCAGAACGGCCACCATGGTCTTGCCCGAGCCAACATCCCCCTGAAGCAGCCGGTTCATCTGGTGCCCGCTCTTCATGTCCCCGTGAATCTCGCGGATGACGCGCTTCTGCGCCCCTGTGAGTTCGTAGGGGAGAGCGTTGAAGCAGGCGTTGAAGGCTGCGCCTACCTTTACTATAGGCAGGCCGATAGACCCTCGGGACTGGATGTATTTCTGCTTCAGCAGTGAGAGCTGAAGGAAAAAGAGCTCTTCGAACTTGAGGCGGCGGACAGATTTCTGCAGGGCATAGCTGTCGGTGGGAAAGTGTATGTTGCGAAGCGCGTATGTAAGGGGCACCAGGGCGTTCTCTTTCAGCACATAATCCGGCAGAGTCTCCTTGACTTCCGGCAGGCAGGCAGAAAGTGCGGTTGCCTGCAGCTTGCACATCACCTTCCCGGTGATGCCGGCGTTCTTGAGCTTTTCGGTGCTGGGGTATACGCCGGTGAGGGTGCCTTTAGCATCCGGCCCGCCGATGACGGGATTGTCGATTTCCGGATGGACCATGTTCAGTCGTCCGTTGAAATCGGACGGCTTGCCGAAGAAGAGGAATGCGCTGCCGGGTTTCAGGCGGTCGTAGTTCCACTTTATTCCCTTGAAGAAGACCATTTCCATCTGGCCTGTGCCATCGTCCACAATCACGCTGAGGCGCTTGGCCGCACGCAGCTCTATGGGGCCGCCGCCTGCCATGTGGTTGCTTCCGCCCGGGCCGAGCAGGGTGCTGCTCACAACGGTTGCCTGTATCTGCACGTAGGCAAGGTCGCTCCGCACGTTCCGGATGGGAGTGATGCTGGTGCGGTCTATATACCGGAACGGATATACACGCAGGAGGTCTCCAACTGTCTCGACGCCCAGTTCAGAGGTGAGAAGTGAGGCCCTTTTAGGCCCCACTCCCGATAAATACTTTATTTCAGAATTAAGCACTACAGCTTCGGCCCGGCCTTTACAAGGGCCTTGCCGGCGCGGTTGCTCTCGTACTTGTGGAAGTTCTTGATGAACCTGGAGGCAAGATCCTTTGCCTTCTCGTCCCACTCGGCGGCATTCTTGTAGGTGTCGCGAGGGTCGAGGATGCCGGTGTCGACTCCTTCAAGCTTGGTAGGAACTTCAAAGTTGAAGTAAGGAATCTGCTTGGTGGGAGCCTTGTCGATGCTGCCGTTGAGGATGGCGTCGATGATTCCGCGGGTGTCCTTGATGGAGATGCGCTTGCCTGTGCCGTTCCAGCCGGTGTTCACGAGGTATGCCTTTGCACCGCTCTTCTTCATCTTCTTCACGAGCTCCTCTGCATACTTGGTAGGATGCAGCTCGAGGAATGCCTGGCCGAAGCAGGCGGAGAAGGTGGGAGTGGGCTCGGTGATGCCGCGCTCGGTGCCTGCGAGCTTGGCAGTGAAGCCGGAGAGGAAGTAGTACTTGGTCTGCTCAGGGGTGAGGATGGAAACCGGAGGAAGTACTCCGAATGCATCTGCGCTGAGGAAGATGACCTGCTTGGCGGCAGGGCCGTGGGACACGGGACGGACTATCTTCTCGATGTGATAGATAGGATAGCTCACGCGGGTGTTCTCGGTGACGGACTTGTCGTTGAAGTCGATCTTGCCGTTCTTGTCTACCGTTACGTTCTCGAGGAGGGCGTCGCGGCGGATAGCGTTGTAGATATCGGGTTCGGACTCCTTGTCGAGCTTGATGACCTTGGCATAGCAGCCGCCTTCGAAGTTGAAGACGCCCTTGTTGTCCCAGCCGTGCTCGTCGTCACCGATGAGGAGACGCTTCGGGTCGGTGGAAAGTGTGGTCTTGCCGGTGCCGGAGAGGCCGAAGAAGATAGCGGTGTTCTCGCCGTTCATGTCGGTGTTTGCAGAGCAGTGCATTGCTGCGATGCCCTTGAGGGGAAGGTAGTAGTTCATCATGGAGAACATACCCTTCTTCATCTCACCGCCATACCAGGTGTTGAGGATGACCTGCTCGCGGCTGGTGACGTTGAACGCCACGCAGGTGTCGGAGCGGAGACCGAGTTCCTTGTAGTTCTCGACCTTTGCCTTGGATGCGCAGTAAACCACGAAATCGGGCTCCTGGTCGAATTCCTTCTGGTTCTGGGGACGGATGAACATGTTGGTGACGAAGTGGGCCTGCCATGCGACCTCCATGATGAAGCGGACCTTCATGCGGGTGTCCTTATGGGTGCCGCAGAAACCGTCGACCACGAAGAGACGCTTGCCGCTGAGCTGCTGCTTTGCGAGCTTCTTGACTGCTGCCCAGGTCTTTTCGCTCATCTTGTGGTTGTCGTTCGGATAGCCTTCGGTAGTCCACCAGATCTCGCCGGGTTTGCCTTCCTTGGTGGTCTTGTCGTAGACGATGTATTTGTCTTTAGGGGAGCGGCCGGTGTAGATGCCGGTCATGACGTTGATTGCGCCGAGTTCGGTTACCTGGCCTTTGTCATAGCCTTCGAGTTCAGGTTTTGTTTCTTCGTTGTAGAGGACCTCATAAGTAGGGTTGTAGAGGATTTCCTTCACTCCGGTAATGCCGTACTTGGCAAGAACTTTTTTGTCCATAAATATCTTTGAGTTTAGAGTTTTTTCTTAATCGCGCAAATTTACACAAAATGCTGCAAAAAATGAACCATCATTAAGCCAAAATCACAATAAATAAGTACTTAGATGAAATTGGAAACGAAAACGGCCAGAATCGCCACCGGGGCGAGGTAGCTGAGCACGAAGCGGACGAATCCGAACAGGCGCACGTTCCATTTGAGGGAGCCGCCGTTGGTGAACTCGTCCCACACGTCTTCGCGCTTCATCTTCCAGCCAACGAAAAGCACGCAGAGCAGGCCTCCGACGGGCAGGAGTACGTTGCAGCAAAGAAGGTCGAAAGACTGGAATATGCCGGTGTTCAACGCGCAGGGCACGCCTCCGATCAGTCCGATAACAAACACCAGCAGCACGGCACGCCCGCGCCTGAAGCCCTTTTCTTCTATCAGCCAGGCCACAGGGACCTCCACAAGGGATATGGAGGATGTGAGGGCTGCGATGCTGACGGAAAAGAAGAACAGTACGGCCACGACCGTGCCTAGGACCGGGTATGTACTGCTCAGACTTGTAAAGATAAAGGGCAGGGAATCGAAGATCAGCCCTGGCCCGGATGCGGGTTCGATGCCTGCGGCGAAAACCGCCGGCATGATTGCCAGGCCGGCGAGCAGGGCAAAGAACAGTGTGAAACCTGCAGTGCCCAGGCCGGCTACGACCATATCGTCCTTTTTGCTGATATATGAGGCGTAAGTCACGATGATGCCCATACCGAGGGACAGGGAATAGAACCCTTGTCCGAGGGCGTTGATGACCACGTGCGCATCGACTTTGCTCCAGTCCGGCCTGAACAGGTAGTCTACGCCCGCAGAACTCCCCTTGAGGGTGATGGAGTAGACCGACAGGAAGACGATCAAGGCAAAAAGCAGGGGAATGGAAACCTTTGTGAAGGCTGCGATTCCCTTCTTGATGCCGCCAACGACTATCAGGCAGGTGAGGCCCAGATAGACTACGAATGCGCACAGGGGCGCCCAGGTCGAAGCGGAGAAGGCAGCAAAGGAGGCCGGATAGCCCAGGTTGAAAGACTTGAGCAGATAGGTGATGCTCCATCCTCCCACTACGGAATAGTAGCACAGGATGATCATCGGAGTGAGCGTGCACAGTACACCCAGCCATTTCCAGGGGGTTCCGGGCGCGAGCTTGCGCATGGCACCCAGGCAGTTCGCTCCGCTCCTTCGGCCGATGATGAATTCGGCGAAGAAGATGGGTATGCATAGAAGCAGTGTAGCGATCACATAGATAATAATGTATACCGCTCCGCCGTTCTCGCCCACCATGTAGGGAAAACGCCATATGCAACCCAGCCCTATGGCGCTTCCCGCCAGGGCTGCGATTGCGGCGAACCTGCTTCCGAACTGTTCCTTAGAGTTTGCCATAGGTCAGGCCGGGCCAGTCATCTGTGCGGAAAGGCCATGCAGGAAGGCCTTCTGAGTTGAAGAGATTGCAGACAGGGTTGTCGGCCCAGCCATAACGTACCGCAACGGGATGGGGAACATCGGGGCAGGAGACTATAACCGAGTCACCGCTGATTTCAGCATCCGCCCAGTGCCAGATATGGTCTGCTCCGGCGATCTGGAATCCGGTAAGCTTGCCGCTTTCGGCCTGTTTCACCAGGTCGAATCCCATTGCCTTCTTGCCATATCTGTCTTCAGCGAAGTCGCCGGAAGGAACGGTCTTGAGGCCGCCTGCAACGTTGCTGAACATAATGGTTATGCAGCCCTTGCCTATAGTATAAGACTTGAAGCGGGGGCCGTCGGTGGCGACCTTCTTCCCATAGTCGTTGGCCAGGGCAAGGTTGGCCAGGCGTTCGCCTACCTCGCGCTTGCGCACGGGATGCACGTCTTCGGCTTCTCCTATGTCGATTATGCAGGCCATGCCGGTCTTGGCGACGGTTTCGGTGGCGAGGGCCTGGGCCTCACGGAGTTCAGCCCAGCTGAATTCTCCGGGATTCTCGCTGACTGCCTTGTATCCTGCTATCTGCGTGATGTAGAAGGGGAAATCGTAGCCCCAGAGCGAGCGCCAGTCGAGAATCATATCCTCCATCAGCTCGCGGTAGCGGTAGGATTTCTCGGCGTTGGATTCGCCCTGATACCAGATGGCACCCTTGATTGCATATGGGGCCAGGGGCCTGAGCATGGCGTTGTAGAGTACCGTGGGCATGTTGGGCTCGCGTGCGGCGGACTTGGGCATGCCCTCGAAGGAAACGGACAGAGTCACCTTCCACACGTTGTTCAGCATGATCCTGGTGCCGTCGGGGCCCTGCAGGTACATTATCTTGCCATCGCCGTAGAGGCCTCCGTCGCCATGGTCGTCGGTGTTGCGTATGCAGATGACGGCCTTGCCGGCCTTGACCAGGTTGCCGGGGATGGTGTAGGTCCTGGGCAGGTTCCATACCGTGCCCTTGCCCACCATCTCACCGTCCCAGTAGGTCTCGTCGAAGTCGTCGATGGGGCCGAGGCTTAAGGTGAGGTCCTTGCCTTCCCATGCCTTGGGGATGTCGATGGTCTTGCGGTACCAGTAGATGCCGTTGATGCCGGGCCAGAGCTGCTGAACCTTGCAGGGGAGGGTGATGTCCCTCCAGGACGAATCGTCGAAGGAGGGCAGCGCCCATGTGGCCACTCCGGCCCTGAGGCCTGTATCCTGCACGGTGACTTTGCGGTAGAAGGCCTTGATCTCGCCGTCGAATGTGGCCGCGCGATCCGCCTCGCTGTCCGCCAGGGACTTGACATGTGCGATGGGTGCGGTCATCTCGGGATACATGGACAGGGATTCAGCGCTCATCCAGGCCTCGATAATGGTGCCGCCCCAGCTGGTGTGGATGATGCCCACAGGTACCTTGAGATCCTGCATCAGCTTGCGCCCGAAATACCAGCCGGCTGCGCTGAAATTGCGAATGCTCTCGGGAGAGGATTCCTTCCAGCCGTCGAAATCCGCGCTGAAGTAGTCGTGCTCGCCCATACCGGTGGCGCGGGAGACCTGGATTACGCGGAGGTTGGCATAGTCGGAGGCGTTGTTGATGTCATCCTGATTCACTCGTATCGCCCTCCAGCTCTCCATGGGCATCTGCATGTTGGATTGGCCGGATGCCAGCCAGACCTCGCCAATGAGCACGTTCTGAATGGTTACGGGCGTGCCGTCGGAGATGGTGAGGGTGTATTTCTTGAAGCTTCCCTTGGGAGTGGGGATGCGCACTTCCCAGCGGCCGTCAGCAGCGGCCGTGGCGGTGTAGGTCTTGTTGTTCCACGAAGGTGTGACTTTCACCGTCGCCCCGGGAGCAGCCTTGCCCCAGACTGGCGCCTGGGTGTTCTGCTGGAAGACCATATTGTCGGTAAAGAGGGGCGTGAGCTCCACTTTTGCCCCTGCGCTGAAAGCGGCCAGTGCTGCAAGTGCGGTCAGGATAAACTTTTTCATATCTTTTGCGTCAAATAGTCAAACTTTCAAATATAAGAAAAAACCTCTATTTTTGCTATATGAACAAGACTATAGCAGATATTATTTCCCGCAGGAGCATACGGCAGTTCAAGCCGGATCCTGTTCCTGAAGAATTGCTGGATCAGGTAATCGAGGCCGGGCTCTTTGCGGCGAGCGGTAAGAACCACCAGTCTTCCGTGATAATTGCAGTGACGGACCCAGCCACGATACGCCGTCTGGCTGAGGCCAATCGCGTGATCTGGGGTAAGCCTGAAGGGGTGGATCCCTTCTTCGGGGCACCCGCCGTGCTTGTTGTGCTGGACAAAGCCGACTGGCGCAACCGGGTGTACGACGGCTCCCTGGTGATGGGAAACCTGATGCTCGCTGCCCATGCCCTCGGGCTCGGCAGCTGCTGGGTGCATCGCGCCAAAGAAGAATTTGAACTTCCTGAGTTCAAGGAACTTCTGCCCTCCCTCGGCCTGGAAGGGGAGTATGAAGGGATAGGCCATTGCGTGATCGGGTGGCCGGCCGTTCCGAATCCGGATCCTCTGCCCCGCAAGGAAGGGCGCGTTTTTAAAATAAAATAGTATATTTGCCATAGTTAGTACTGAACCTAATACTGTTATGGAGAAGATTATCGATCCTGTTCCGACCAAGTTGATCAAGGCGGAACTTACCAGGAGCCGCAAGCTGATGGACACCAACAAGGGTGGCAATGAGCTCTATGTGGTGGATTGCAACAATGCGCCCAATACCCTCCGGGAGATAGGCCGTATACGCGAACTTACCTATCGCGAAGCAGGCGGCTGCTCCGGCAAGGAACTCGACCTGGATGAATACGACTTCCTCGAAAAGCCTTACCAGCAGCTTATAGTCTGGGATCCGGATGCGGAAACCATCATAGGTGGCTACCGTTATCTGCTCGGAAAGGATGTGACTTTCAAGAAGGACGGCCAGCCGAATGTGACTTCGTCCCATCTTTATACTTTTTCGGATAAGTTCATCGACGAGTATCTTCCCAAGACAATGGAGCTGGGCCGCTCTTTCGTGGCTCCCGAGTACCAGAGTTCCAAGGCGGGCGCAAAGGCTCTGTTCACAATGGACAACCTTTGGGACGGCATAGCCGGCGTGCTGCTCAGCAACCCCGGCGTGGAGTATCTCTTCGGGAAGATGACCATCTACAAGAGCTATAACAAAAGTGCCCGCGAGTTGATCATCCGTTTCCTAGAGAAACATTTCATGGATAAAGATGTGCTGGTCCGCCCTTATAGGCCGCTCAGGTCGCATACTGACGGGCGTCTTCTGGACCTGATCCTCAGGGAGGATGGCCTAAAGGAGGATTTACGCTGCCTTAAGGAGGCCCTGCACAAGCTCGGCACCAGCATCCCTCCGCTGGTGAATTCCTACATCAATTCTTCTTCCACCATGAAGATTTTCGGCTCTACGGTGAATGACGAGCTTTCGGATGCGATCGAGACCGGACTGATGATCCACTTCGACGAGATGTATCCGGACAAGCGCGACAGGCATATCCTGACCTTCATCGAGAAGCGTGTCCCGCGCCTCCGCAAGATTGCGGTCCGTTTTATGCCCGAAAACCACCAGGTTTCCCACGAAGTAGAATTTAAATAGTTATCTTTGCCTTCAGTATGACGGCAAAGGAAGTACTGAAGCAATACTGGGGCTACGATGCCTTCCGGCCGATGCAGGAAGAGATTATCTCTGCAGCGGCGGAAGACCGTGACGTGCTGGCCATCCTGCCCACGGGCGGGGGCAAGTCCGTATGCTTCCAGGTTCCCGCGATGATGAAGGAGGGTATAGCCCTGGTGGTTACCCCGCTGATAGCGCTGATGAAAGATCAGGTGCAGAATCTCGAGGCCCGGGGCATCAAGGCTCTGGCCATCCATGCGGGCATGAGCCGCTTCCAGGTGGATACCGCCCTGAACAATGCGGCATACGGAGACTTCAAGTTCTTGTATCTCTCGCCTGAGCGGCTCGGTACGGCCCTGTTCCATTCATACATCGACCTCCTGAACGTCAGCTACATAGTGGTGGACGAGGCTCACTGCATCTCGCAGTGGGGTTACGATTTCCGTCCGGATTACCTGCAGATAGGAAAGCTCCGGAAGCGCATAGATGCGCCGGTGATAGCCTTGACGGCTACGGCTACTCCTAAAGTTGCGGAGGATATTATGGACAAGCTCGAATTCCGTGAGCCACTGATGCTCCGGAGCGGCTTCGAGCGCCCCAACCTTAATTATATAGTCCGTCGGTGCGAAGACAAGCTCGGTCAGTTGCTGGGCGTCTGCCAGGGAGTGCAGGGGAGCGGCATCGTTTATCTGCGCAGCCGAAAGAAGTGCGAGGAGTACTCCGCAATGCTGAAGGCCGAAGGCGTGAGCGTATCTTATTATCACGCAGGGCTTTCCGCCGAGATGCGCAGCGTGCGTCAGGCTGCCTGGAAGAAGGGCGACATACGTGTGATGATATGCACCAATGCCTTTGGCATGGGCATAGACAAGCCGGATGTACGCTTCGTGGTTCACTGCGACCTGCCGGACAGCCCCGAGGCCTACTTCCAGGAGGCAGGCAGGGCAGGGCGTGATGGCAAGCAGTCGTACGCCGTGCTCCTTTGGAGCCCGGATGATGTGCGCCGCCTGCATCAGCTTGATGCACAGGCTTTTCCACCGCTGGAATACATAGAAGACATCTATCACAAACTGCATGTTTACTGGCAGATTCCATACGAAACCGGGATGGGACGCCAGATGAAGTTCGACCTTGCGGACTTCTGCAAACACTTCAAGCTGAGCCAGTCCGCAGTACGCAACGCAATCGTGTATCTGGAACGCTCGGATCACTTGAGCTATACTGAATCCGTTGACATCAATACCCAGGTTAAGATAGTCGTGGAGCGGCGTGACCTATACGAAATAGACCTTCCGGATCCGCGCATGGTCGCGCTTCTGGAACTGCTCATGCGCAGCTATACAGGCATATTCTCCTATCCTGTTTCAATCTCCGAAGACTTTGTGGCTGCCACTCTGGGCATAGGGATTGCGGATTTGCATCAGTTGCTTTACAGGATGAGCCTGGAGCATGTGATACGCTATATTCCCGGGGATAAGAGCGATGTCATCACCCTGCATCACAATCACTTGCAGCGCGGAAACGTGGACCTTCAACCCGCCCGCTACGAGATGCTGCGAGAAAAGGCCACTGCCCGTTCCGAGGCCATAGTCGGTTACGTTTCCGAAACCGACCGCTGCCGTCAGTCATATCTTCTGGATTATTTCGGCCAGAGTGACAGCGCCCCCTGTGGGCATTGCGATATCTGCCGCGCTTCTAATCAGTAATTTGAAGGCTGTCGTAGGCGGGCTGCACGTCGGAGCGGATTCCGCGCTCCGCGCAGAGTTTGCGTAGTTCTTCGCAGAACTGTTCGTGGGGAGGGAAGTGGTGGCTCAAATGTGTGAGCCAGGTGTGTTTGGCGCCTATGCGGTCTGCCAGTGCAAGTGCCTCATCCAGCGACAGATGCGAATGGTGTGGGCCGTAGGTGACTGTGTTCAGCGTCACGTGTTCCAGCCCTTCCAATTTGGGCATTTCCTCCTCAGGAATACTGCTCAGATCGGTTAGATATGCGATCTTTCCTATGCGGAATCCCAGTATAGGTAACTGGCCATGTATTCCGCGAATCGGAATCACGCGCACCCCGCGGCCATCGTCGGATGCATTGTCTATGTTGTTTGCCGGGCATGGCTGCACGCTGCCGTCCGGCATCTTGTATCCGTATCCTACATCATGCACCCACACAAGTTCCTTGTCTTCTTTGGAAGAGTGTACGCAGAAAGGTTTGTTCTCGATAATGTGCAGATGCCATTCGGGGGCACCCGGGTAGCGCGGTGAAGCAAAGGCATATGGATATTCCCGCTGTAGGCTTTCCAGAACGCGGGGTTCGCAATAAATCTCGGCGGCACGCCTGTCTATGTAGTTGAGCGAGCGCACATCGTCTATGCCACCCGTGTGATCCTTATGGTTGTGGGTAAAAAGGATGGCATCGAGATGCCCGATGCCGGCCGCAAGCATCTGGCTGCGGAAGTCCGGTCCGCAGTCTACCAGTATATTGAGGCCGTCCACCTGGAAAAGGGCGGATGCCCGGAAGCGCTTGTCGCGAGGATCCTTGCTGGTGCATACGGGGCATTGGCATCCCACGATGGGGACGCCCAGCGAAGTGCCGGTTCCAAAGAATGTCAGTTTCATATCGTAACCTCCGTCAGTTTACCCACCAGCGCCGCGTCGTAGGGGCTGGTAATACGGATGTAATTGCCTGTGTATCCGCTCATTGAGCCGTCTTTTTCCTTCGATTCGAAAAGTACTTTTTCACGTATGCCTCGGTTGGATTCCACGAATTCGCCGTGGAGAGTCCTGCATAGTTCTTCCAGCCTGGCTACCCGTTCCGCCTTTACCTGTTCGGGCACCTGGTCCGGCATGGTTGCGGCCGGAGTGCCGGGGCGTTTGGAGTAGGGGAATACGTGGATGAAAGCTGGCCTTATCTCTTTGAGGAATTCAATCTCTTGCTGGAACAGTTCTTCCGTCTCTCCCGGAAGGCCTGCCATAACGTCTATTCCGAAGAATACTTTCGGTTTGCCGGGGCCTTCCATCCTGCTGCGTATATAGGCTATCCTGTTGGCGAAGAAGGCGGTTGTGTATTTGCGGCCCATGCGTGACAGGATGGTGTCGGTGCCCTGCTGCAGGGGTATGTGGAAGTGGGGCTGGAACTTCGTCCCTGAGGCTATCCAGTCGATAATCTCTTCCGTTATCAGGTTTGGTTCAATACTCGAAATCCTCCACCTTTCTATGCCTTCCACGGCATTCAGCGCCTTCAGCAGATCCAGGAAACTCTCGTCCGTTCCGCGTCCGTAATCGCCTGTATTCACGCCGGTTATCACAACTTCTTTCACTCCCTCCGCTGCAATCGCTTCCGCGGCCTTGACCGCCTCGCATATAGGAATGCTCCTGCTCCTGCCCCTTGCATACGGCACGGTGCAGTACCTGCAGAAATTGTCGCATCCATCCTGCACCTTCAGGAACGCCCGCGTCCGCTCGCTTGTAGAATACGCTCCGAATACGGGCTGCGGCAGGGTGTTACCCCCCGGGGACGTGTCCACCCCCGGAGAGAGCACCCCAAAAAGCGGGAACTTTTCGGGGGCCCCGCTATTCGGGCAGGGGGAGGGGCCCATCGCAGATGGGAGGGGCCGGAGTGAGCGAAGCGAACGGAGT
>R22__coassemble_293_pt1 | contig 37110 bp, 19 predicted proteins | sample R22__metabat2_low_PE_056 | metagenome-assembled genome bin R22 | reverse complement strand
ACTAACTGAAAAAATTATCCACGGAAGTTTGGCGATGAGCCTTTTTTCCTCTAACAAACACTTTTGGGAAACCTGCCAAATAGCACTATAACACTACTTAATACCTTATTTATTAACTGTTTATGGTAAAACGTTTCATTATGGTAACGCTTGCACTCCTCACAATCGGTGTGCAGGCTTTCGCCCAGAATGCTGTCACCGGTAAGGTGGCAGACGCGAAAGGCGAACCCGTAGTCGGCGCAGGTGTCCAGATCAAGGGCACTACCGTCGGCGTTGTAACGGACCTGGATGGTAATTTTGCTATCAAAGCCGATAGCAAGGCCACCCTGGTTATCTCTTCCATCGGTTACAAGACTGCAGAAGTTGCAGTCGGTAACCGCAACAATCTCAACGTAGTCCTCGAAGAGGATGCCCTCTTCCTCGACGACGTAGTGGTCGTTGGTTACGGTACCGCGCGCAAGCGTGACGTATCCGGCGCTATCGCGAGTGTAAACTATGGAAATGACGCAAATGTTGCGTTGCTCCCTAACCCTAACGCCCTCGCAGCCCTGTCCAGCAAGGTGGCAGGTTTGAGCTATGCTCCTACCACCAGCGCTTCAGGTGACAACACCCAGACCATGACTATCCGTGGTAAGAATGCGATTCCTACAGGAGGCGCTATTTCCAACTCAGCCCAGGCTGTCAACCAGCCTCTGCTCGTCATCGACGGTGTGCTTTCCTATGGATCTATCAACTCCATCAACACCGCAGACATCGAGAGCATCGACGTGCTGAAGGATGCTTCCGCTGCAGCCATCTACGGTTCCCGTGCTGCTAACGGTGTCATCATCATTACCACCAAGCGCGCTAAGAGCGAGAAACCTCAGGTAGCATTCAACTCCAGCTGGAGCCGTTCCTACTGGAGCCGCATGCCTGAATTGGTATCCGATAAGGAAACCTTCCTCAAGAACCGCTTCTACAGCAAACAGGGCGCAGGCAATGCCGCATTTGCAGGCAAGAGCTGGAGCGACTATGCAGACCTTGAAGCCGCAGCAGGTGACAGCAACCTGCTCTCCGCACGTGAAAAAGAGGCATGGGATGACGGCAAATGGGTAAACTGGCTTGACGAAATCTCCCGTAAGGGTGTCGGTCAGAAATACGATGTTTCCATTTCCGGACGCACCGAAAAAGTCAGCTACTACATTTCCGGCGACTACACCCGCCAGCAGGGTATCGTCAAGGGCGACGACTACGAGAAGTCCGGCGCCATGGCGAAACTCGATTTTAACCTTACCGACTGGCTCACCGTCGGGTTCAAGGGCAACCTCCTCGCATCCAACAGCTGGGGACAGCCCGCGAGCATCCGTTATGCAATGTGGTATTCTCCTCTTTCCTATGTGTACGCTCGTCAGGATGGATATACAGATTGGTACAATTCCGCGCCTGACGGTAGCACCGGTAGCCCGTACCTTGGCACAACAAAGGATGACTCCTACGCTTATACCAACCGCAGCAGCAAGAGCATCAACCTCAACGGTGTCGCTTATGCCCAGATCGATTTCCCCTTCGTCAAGGGACTCAGCTACAAGGTGACCTTCCAGGGTCAGCGCAACGCAGGTTACGGAGATGTGTTCAACAATCCTGAGATGTATGTAAACACCGAGGATGTTGCCCAGATGATGAATCCTGGCAAGTTCAATGCAGACGTAACCGGTAGTTCTTCTTCATCGAATTACAATGCGTGGAACATAGACCAGATCCTTACCTATACCAAGGATATCGACCAGAATCATTTTGATTTCACCGCAGGTTATACTCGTGAAAAGACTGTCAGCAACTCGCTGTATCTGCCCTTCTCCGGATTCGATACTCCTACCACCCTCAAGCAATACAACCTTGAGACTGCAAACTCCTATGCCGGCGCTTACCGCCGTCGTGTTGATTCCCAGGCAGTTGGTTACCTGTTCCGCGCAAATTACAACTTTGCCAACAAGTACTATGCTACCTTCAATTTCCGTCGTGACGGTTTTTCTGCCTTCTCTGTCGGAAACAAGTGGGGCAACTTCTTCGGCGCTTCCGCAGCATGGGTTCTCAGCAACGAGGAGTTCATCAAGAGTATTGATGCCATCAATTTCCTGAAGTTGCGCCTCTCATGGGGCCAGAACGGTTCCCGTTCCGTCACTGCAGGTGCAACCCTCCCTGTCGTGGAGAAACTTACCTCGAACAATGGTAACAATACCATGACCTGGCTCGGCAACGCTTCCAACCTCGGTATGGCCATGTCCAACGTTCCTAACCCGGACCTCACCTGGGCAACCGTCGAGAAACTCAACCTCGGTATCGACTTCTCCGTCATGGAGAACCGCATCAACGGTAGCGTGGATGTTTATTCCGGAGCCACCATCAACATGCTTGTCAGCCGTTCGGCTCCTTATTTCTCCGGCTATACCAATGTTAACGACAACGTTGGTAAGGTTACCAATAAGGGTATTGAGATCGTCCTCAACACCGTCAACGTAAACGGCAACGGTAAGGACAGTTTCCGTTGGGAGAGCAACTTCGTGTTCGACAGCAATGCCAACAAACTCGTTACCCTCTTCGGACCCGACTACAACGGAAACGAAGCTGACGACGTGGCAAATGCCGTTTCTTATGGCCGTGAAGGTTACTATGCACTTCAGGTTGGTCATCCTATCGGTTCCGCTTACGACTATAGCGTGAGCATCTTCCAGAACCAGGAGGAAATCGACAACTACGTCAATGACAAAGGTGCCAAACTTCAGGGAAGCGCAAAACCAGGTGACATAAAGATCGAAGACTGGAATAATGATGGCGTCATCAATACCGACGACCGTCACTTCGTTGGTTCCCCCGATCCTCTCTTCACCCTGAATTTCGCCAACACACTGAGTTACAAGAACTTCAGCCTCTACTTCAACTTCCGTTGGGCACAGGGCGACAAGACTCACTTCCTGTGGCTCGACCCTTACGCATTCGGAACCAATATGGGCAGCGGCGCACAGCTTGCACGTGTTAAACCCTGGACCGAGGAAAATCCTTCCACGGTGTTCCCCCGTTATGGCTATAACAACACAGGGTCAGGTGGTATAGACTATCAGTTCTGGAACCAACGCTCGTTCCTGAAGCTCAAAGACCTCGTCTTCTCTTATAATATCGACCAGAAACTCATCAAGAAAGTCGGCCTCAGTGCAGCACGCGTTTACGTAGCGGCAACCGACCTCTTCACTATCACAAACTGGTCCGGTATCGATCCCGAGAACGCCGGAACTATTGCAGCCGGTGCATCCTCCAGCCGCTATGGTAGCAGCGGTGCCTACAAGACCGTTACATGCGGCGTTAATCTCACTTTCTAATTTAATATGGAAGGAATTATGAAACTCAATAAAATATTTGCAGTACTTGCACTCGGAATATTTGTATTTACCGCCTGCAACGACGATAAATTCCTCGAGGAGCATTCCTACCAGAATGACGCCAATGGTTTCTATCAGTCTGAACGTGCAATGGAGATCGGCCTTGCCGCCGCATACTCAAACGTTCAGTATATGGTATTCGGCAACCAGCGTGGCGGATCCGAGCACAACTGGATGGTAAATGGCCTTGGGCTTGATACCGTTGTGCCTACTGGTGGAAGCAATCAGTTCGCCAACTGGCCTTCCCTCAACCCCGACAGCGGATATGCCCGCCACTGGGGAGACTATATGTACAAGCTCGCCAACCGTGCCAACACGGTTGTTGACGAGATTGACATGCATCCTGAAATCCAGTACTCCACTGATACCCGCAAGAACGAACTCCGTGCAGAAGGTGTTTTCCTCCGTGCATATGCATATCGCATCCTTGCAGGTATGTTCGGTAACATCGTGTACTCTGAACATATGACCACCGAAGCCCGCTACGACTATGAGATGATCAGCCGTGAGGAAGCTTGGCAGAAAGTTGCTGCTGACTTCGAATGGGCAGAGCAGAATCTTCCCAAGACTCCACGAATTCAGGGTACCGTAACCAAGGCGGCCGCTGCTCACTATCTTGCTGAGACATATCTCGCACTTGGTGAATTCAAGAAGGCAGAGGATGCAGCTACCCGAGTAATCGACGGCACCGACGGTGCATATCAGATAATGAAAACCCGTTTCGGTAACCGCGCAGATCAGGCAAAAGACCGCTATGGCAACTCTCTCGCTGCTCCTCGGGGCGCTTACTGGGATCTGTTCCGCACATCTGTCAAGACTGATGGAAAAATGGCTCCCGATGCCAATCCCAACGCTGCCGACAATAAGGAAGCAATCTGGGTCGCCCAGCTCAACTACACAAAGGGTGTTGACGGTTATCCTCTCGGCGCCTCCGGAGACTCCTGGTTCCGTACTCACTTCCCCGTGCTCGAATGCACATGGGCCCCTTGGGTTCCTATGGGAGGCAAGAATGGCACACGTAAAGGCTCAGACGGCAAGACATACTATGTCTTCACCGAAGATGCTGTTTGCTTCGAGCCCGTTACTCCTACAGAGAATCCGGACGATCCCCAGTATGAACGTTGGCAGCAAATCAAACTTGCCGGCAATCCTCCCGCAAGCGTTGATGGAGAAGCTCAAGGCCGTAAACTCGCCTATACCTTCTCTACCAGGATGGACTCCCTCGCATGCCGTGGTGTCGCTAATAATGGTGGCGGCATTGGTCTGGGACTCTATGCAACAGAATATGTCACCCGTCCTTACGGCGACATCAACGGTTCCGTTTGGAATGACCCGAACGATATCCGTGGCTCCGAGGTCATGATCCAGCGCGACTACTACACTCCTTCCGGTAAGAAGTGGTCTGTAGTCAAGGCTGCTGTCAAGGCTCGTGTTGCTGCCGGTCTGTACACCGTAACAGCTGCTGATACTGTGAACATCACCCCCCGCTTCTGGAAGTTCTCCGACGACAAACACCCGTATGCTGAAGATGCATCCAACCTCTATAATGATACTGACTGGTATCTGATCCGTATCGCCGAGACCTATCTGCTTCGTGCAGAGGCCCGTCTGGCCCAGAACAACAAACCTGGTGCCGCTGCCGATATAAATGTCGTCCGTGGACGTGCAGGTGCGGCTGACGTTGCTGCTGCTGATGTCAACATCGACTACATTCTCGACGAGCGTATCCGCGAACTCTTCGGTGAGGAGCAGCGCTGGATTACCCTCAGCCGTCTGTCCAACAACAAGCAGGCCGACAAGTACATCTCGGATTGCTACCCCGTCAACAACGGGACCACATCCAACGTGCTGTACGAACGTACCCGCAAGTATGGATATGGTTACGAGAATGACGATCGCGGCCGTGAGACCTATGTCGATAAGATGGGTCTGACCCGTCACATCCCGAACATCAAGCCTTACAACTATCTGTTGCCTATTCCTACGCAGATTATCCAGTCCAACAAGGATAAGGAAATCCCCCAGAATCCCGGCTATTAATAGTTGATTGTTTTTTGAAAAGACCGGCTCCTCGGGAACCGGTCTTTTTTTGTTTATTTATGATTAACTTTGCGGTATGAAAGTTTTGTTGAAAGCCGCACTCCTGTTGTTGTTGCTCAGTGCCTGCGAGCGGCACAGCTCCCTTTACCGGGTGGCAGTGAAGAATCTGCCCGCCTGCGTGGATGAAGCCATGAGGGAACGGGTGAATACTACGGATTCTCCCAAAATCAATGATGTTTCTGCCATCTACGATTGCGACAGCCTCTGCGTTCTCCAATGCTATGCAGAAGCTCCGGATGAAAACGGAACGGTTCTGAAGGAAACCATCCGCTTCTTCTTCGTCAAAGATATGTTCGTTTCTTTCTCTACCGGTATCCCTTCCTATTCGTACATGGTCAACGGTGGAAAAATCCTTGACAAAAAGGAAATAAGGGCATTCTCTGAAGAGATGCAGAAAGGCGGCACAGAACGGTACCTCTATTATTTGGGCATTTCTATCCCATTATAAACAGCAACTCTGCGCCATCGCGTATGTCTTCGTAGCGGAGGGTCGTGCCTTTCAGTTTCTTTCCGTTAAGATATACGGCCTTGACGTACACGTGCTTGGGACTCCAGTTCTTTGTGCGCACGGTGAGGACGCCTCCGTCGGAGAGGTGTACTTTCACTCCGGGCACGCAGGGAGAGCCCAGTTCGTATTCGTTGCTGCCGGGACAGACGGGATAGAATCCCATGCAGTTGAACAGATACCATGCGCTCATCTGACCGCAGTCGTCGTTGCCGCTGAGGGCGTCCGGGGTGTTGCCGTAGAAGTGGTCGGCCACATAGCGGACCCATTTCTGGCATTCGCGGGGTTTGCCCAGTTTATTATATAGGTATAGCACGTGATGGCAGGGCTCGTTTCCGTGCCAGTATCCGCCGATGCGGCCCCAGATATCGTGGGCGCCGGGGATATCGTCGCTCATCTCCAGCTTGAAAATGCTGTCCAGGCGGTCCCGCAGGAACTTCTTTCCGGCAATCTGCATGTACTCTTCGAATGAATGGGGGACGGTCCAGGTGTACTGCATGGTGAAGCCTTCTGTGATATCTCCCCAGCCGTTCACGCTGCCCGGGCCCTGGTAGGCGATGGGGGCGAAAGGCGTGCGCCAGTTGCCCTCGGAGTCGCGTCCACGGGTGTAGAAGGTTTCGGGATCTACCAGATTCTTCCAGTTGCCGGAACGCTTCAGGAAGAACTCGTAATCCTCCTGATGTCCAAGGAGTTTGGCGGCCTGGGCTATGCACCAGTCGTCGTAGGCGTATTCCAAGGTTTTGGAGACGGATTCCTTCTCCTTGTCGAAGGGGACGTAACCGAGCTCTGTATATTCAGGGATGCAGTCGTAGTGGGGATTGGTGGCGGTGGTCTTCATGGCCTGGAAGGCACGCTCGTAGTCGAAGCCCTTCACGCCCTTCACCATCATGTCCGCCAGCACTGAGCAGGAGTGGTAGCCAATCATGCACCAGGTCTCGCCGCCGTAGAACGACCAGATGGGAAGCATGTGCTCTGTGCTCTTGTCGTAATGCTCCAGCATTGAGTTGGCAAGGTCGGCCTGGAGGGGTTTGTTCACCAGGTTGAGCAGGGGATGGAAGGCCCTGTAAGTGTCCCATAATGAGAAGGTTGTGTAGTTGGTGAAGCCCTTCGCCGTGCCGATGGTCTTGTCGTGCGCGCGGAAGCGCCCGTCAACGTCCTGGAAGAGGAAAGGATGCTGCGCGGTGCGATAGACGCTGGTGTAGAAGGTCTCTTTGGTGGACTTGTCGCAGGAAGGGTCGAGCTCGTATTTGCCGAGTTCCTTCTCCCAGAGGGCCTCTGCTGCGCTGCGCACATCCTGGAAATCGAGGCCGTCCAGTTCTGTGAGATTCTTGAGAGCACCGTCGGTGCCAACGGCGGATACCGCCACTTTCACGCTGACCTGCTGCCCGGCGCGGGTGGGGAACTTGATGCAGGCCTGCAGGCCGCGGCCCCATGCCTCAAGGTTGCTGCGGAAGCGTTTCGTATTGTAAATCACCGGTTTACCCTCCTGGAGGATAACGAAATCACTGATGGGTTCAGAGAAACGTGCGGCGAAATACACATAGCGGTCCGGGTTCCAGCCGGCCACTATCTTGCTGCCGATAATGGTATGATCGTCGAGGAGACGCACCGTGGACCATTCGCACTTCCAGCGGAGAGTATGGTCCAGGTCCACCATTATGAAGGACTCCTTGCTTTCGGGATATGTAAAGCGGAGTATGCCGCTCCGGGCGGCGGCTGTCATCTCGGCAGTGACGCCGTAATCGGTCAGTTCAACTGTATAATAACCGGGGGAAGCGGCCTCCCTTTCGTGGCTGAAACGGGATCTGTAGCCGCTGTCTGGATCCTCTGCCGTGCCTGTGGCAGATTTCAAAGTTCCTGTGCCGGGAACAAAGAGAAAGTCTCCGAGGTCCGGGATGCCGGTGCCGCTCAGGTGGGTGAGGCTGAAGCCCATGATAGTGGGCTTGTTATACTTGTATCCGGCGGCCACATCATAGTCGTAATCGTCTGTGTCAGGGCTGATTTGGATTCCTCCGAAGGGGATCTGTGCGCCGGGATAGACGTTACCGAATCCATCGGTGCCTATGAAGGGATTGACATAGTCTATCAGTCTTTCCTGCGCCCCTGCGCTGAGTGCAAGTGCTATAGTCAGAATTGAAAGTAAGCGCTTCATAACGAATAGGGTTTTGTGTTAGCTGCGATGCCGCGGCGCTTGTTGGGATTCTTTCTCATTACGAACTCGAGAGTGCCTCCTTGGAGCAGTTCGTCGTGAGTGATATAGAGCTTGTCGTATGGCTTGCCGTTAAGTTTCACACTCTTAACATAGCGGTTGCGGTCGCTGACTCCGGGAGCTTTGATCTCGAGAGTCTTTCCGTTGGCGAACTGTAGTTTTGCGTAGGGGAGATAGGGGGCTCCAATCACGTACTGGTCGGTGCCGGGGCATACGGGATAGAAACCGAGAACGGAGAAGATGTACCAGGCACTCATCTGCCCACAGTCATCGTTGCCGCCGAGGCCGCGGATCTCGGGCTTGTAGAAACGGTCTATTATCTCGCGGAGCCAGTACTGGGTCTTCCAGGGCTGGGAAGTCCATGCATAAAGATAAGGGATATGGTGGCTGGGCTCGTTGCCGTGAACGTATCCGCCGAGCAGGCACTCAGCCGTTACGTCTTCATTGTCGGCGTAGCAATACTCTGGGAGGTCGCTGCCGAAGAGGTCGTCGAGGTTGGCGATGAACTTCTTGTCGCCGCCCATTATCTTCATGAGCCCGTTCACGTCCTGGGGCACGTGGAAGGAGTAGTTGAGGGAGTTGCCCTCGATGAATCCCTGGCCCACGGTCTGCTTTATGTCGAATTCGGGCTTGAAGGAGCCGTCGGTGTAACGGGGCCGGGCAAGGCCGAGCCCGGTGTCGAACACGTTCTTCCAGTAGCCCGCGCGCCTGAGATATCTCTCGGCCACGGCGGTGTTGCCGAGGCGCTGCGCCGCAGCGAAGATGGTCCAGTCGTCGTAGGAATATTCCAGGGTGTTGCTGGCCGCGGTGGCTGTCTTGTCCAGCGGCACGTATCCCAGTTTCATATACTCTCCGAGCCCGCTGTACCACGGCACGGTGGATGTGGAGACCATAGCCTCCAGCGCTTCGGATGCATTGATTTTCAGGCCTTTGGCTATTGCGTCGGAAAGCACGCTCACGCTGTGGTATCCCGTCATGCACCAGTTCTCGTTGGCCATGTGGCTCCAGATGGGGAGCATGTGGTGGGCGCTCTGCTCGTAGTGTGCGAGCATGGAGGCTATCATATCTTCCGCCTGCGCGGGCTTCAGCAAAGCCAGGAAAGGATGCTCCGCCCGGTAGGTGTCCCAGAGAGAGAAGACGGTGTAGTTGGTGAAGCCGTCGGCCTGGTGGAGTTCATGGTCGAGGCCGCGGTAGAGCCCGTCCACGTCCATGTAGACCGAAGGGTTGATCATGGTGTGGTAGAGGGAGGTGTAGAACATCTTCTTCTCCGCCTCGGTACCCTGGATATCTATGCAGTCCAGCTCCTTCTCCCAGGCGGCATCGGCTTCGGCGCGGATGCGGTCGAAACTCTTGCCCTCGGCTTCCGCCTTCAGGTTCTTGAGGGCTCCGGTGGTGCCGGTGGCGGATATGCCGACCTTCACTACGAGTTCCGGGTCGGATGCGGTGTCGAACTTGAACCAGGCGGCCAGCTTGCGGCCCGCCATCTCCGGGAAATTGTGGTACTGGGGGAACTTGCTGTATCCTCCCTTATAATAAATAGGGGCCTTGTCCTTGTAGCCGTATTCGGTGACTGGTTGGGAGAAACTAATTGCGAAATATGTGTAATTCGTTCTTGCCCAGCCGTTTGTGATACGGTAGCCGGTTATCAGGGTGGGAGAAACCACGCGGACCTCCGCCCAAAGGGTCTTGCCATCGTAGTTGTAGATGCCGTGGTCGAGGTCCAGCACCAGATGGCCTCCGGCGGAAGGGAAGGTGTAGCGGTGCACGCCAACACGCTGGGTAGCAGTGAGTTCCGCCTTGATGCCGGAGTCTGCCAGGGTGACTTCGTAATGCCCCGCGCCGGCGGATTCGGTGCTATGGCTGAAGCGCTGGCGGTAGCCGCTGTCGGGATCCTCGGCAGTGCCGGGAACGAGCTGCACTTCGCCCATGCCGGGCATGATGAGGATGTCTCCGAGGTCCGAGTGGCCGGTGCCGCTGAAGTGGGTGTGGCTGAATCCCACGATAGTCTTGTCATCATATTGATAACCAGCGCAATACTCGTATGTGCGTGGCTGGTATTTCCCCTTGATGTTGTGGGGAATCATGTCGGTGTCCGGGCTGAGCTGCACGCCCCCGAAGGGCACGCAGGCCCCAGGGAAGGTGTGCCCCATGCCGGCAGTGCCGATGAAAGGATCTACATATTGGGTTTTCTGGGCCTGTAAGGTTCCGCAGAGGCAGATCAGGCCGATGGTCAGTAGGTTTCGTGTTTTCATATTTGCGAAGATACGAATTATTTTATTAGAAAATATTCTTAACTTTAACGGATTATTGACAATAACACTATTCTGATGAAAAGATTTATGCGTTTTCTTATTCTGGCCGCAGCGCTGCTGATGGCGGGCTGTTCGGAATACGACGACAGCGAACTCCGTTCCCGTATCGAAACAGTTGAGCAGGAACTTGCCCGTGCAAAGAGCGATATCGAGGCATTGAAAACCCTTGTGGCCATAGTCCAGCAAAACCAGGATGGACTGGCCGCCAAGGTTTACGTAACAAAGGTGGAACCTTTCACCGAGGACGGCGCCAGTGGGTGGAAAGTGTATTTCACCAGCGGAGATCCCATAAAGATATTTAACGGCACCAACGGCAAGGATGGCAAGGACGGAAAGGACGGAAAGGACGGAAAGGACGGAACCAACGGCACCGATGGCACTAACGGTACCGACGGCAAGGACGGCAAGGACGGCAAGGACGGTGCGAACGGCGATTCGCTTTTCCATAGCGTTGAAGTGGTGGGTGGAAACGTGGTATTTACCCTCTCCGACGGCACTGTGTACACGATTCCGCTCATCAGCGTAGAGAAGACCGTGCTCTTCGACGAAGACCACATAGTGCTTTCGCTGGGAGCGATCAGCGATACTCATATAGGCAATGAATACGGTTCCGAGGCCAAGTTCTCATCCGCCTTGAACCAGCTCAAGATGAGGGCTGCGGAGCAGGATGCCGACGGGCTGGATGCCGTCGTTGTTGCCGGAGACCTGATAAACACAAAGAATCCCGGTCAAATCAGCACCTTCAAAACCCTCTACGAACAGGTGTTCGACCCCAAGAAAGTGCCGATGATCTACACCGTGGGCAACCACGATATGAACGGCGGTTATGCATGGTCGGCAAATACGGTTGCCGACAATGCTGAATTCCATTCCATACTCGGGGATGATTATTTCCTTACCGACCAGGACCAGACCGCCCGGAAGAACTTCGAGTGCAGGCACTGCATAGTGGGGAATTACCACATCCTCTGCGTGACTCCGAATGGTTCCAGCCCCGTGGTGTACGACGCCCAGGCTCTTACCTGGCTCAACTCCAAGCTCAAGGCTATCACCGAGGCGGATCCCGGCCGCTATGTCATGGTGGTTACGCATCCTATGATATACAATACCGTGTATGGCAGCGATCTTGGAAATTATTGGTATACCACCTCGCTGACATCCATACTCGAGGGATATCCCCAGGTCGTCACCTTCAGCGGGCACCTTCACTTCCCGCTTAACGACCCCCGCAGTGTATGGCAGGGTGCGTTCACTTCTTTCGGATGCGCATCCGTCAGCTACATGGCATTCGAGGGTGGGGAATACGAAAACAAGAAGAGCGCCACGGTGCTGAACGATGCAGGGGAGTTTTCGGAAGGCATCCTCATACAGTTGGACGCCTCCGGAAACATGAAGGCCACCAGGATGGACTTCTACCGTAATGCGGTTATCGGCAAGCCCCTGTATTTCAAGGCTCCGGTTGGCGACAAGTCTCATCTTGAGAGATATAATCATACGGCACTCTCGTCTGCCAACACCGCTCCTGTACTGTCTTCCGTAAACTACGACAATGGCACCGTGACTTTCGCTGCCGGCACCGATGATGAGTTCGTGCACCATTATGATGTTTCCATCAAGAAGGGCGGCAGCACGGTTGCGACCAAGAAGATAATGTCCGACTTCTACCGTTCGCCCCAGACTTCGATGATGAAAGACAGCTACAGCGTAACGTTCGACAACCTTGACGAGGGTGATTACACGGTGAGCGTGGTCGGCGTGGATTCCTGGGGTGCTGCCAGCGAGCCCGCAACCAAGGACTTCAGCATCAAGAACGACAACGTGGCTGATGTGACTCCATACCTGGGCACTTATACTCTCAATGCCAAGATCTTCGAACAAGGCAAGTCAACTATTTCGAACGGCACGGTAGATATTACCGTTACTGCATCGGGGAAGACCCCCAATAACTTAAATATCAGTGGCTTATATCAGGATGCAGTGCTGCCGGCAAGGCTCGTGCAGGATCCCGGCACAGGAGCCATCAAACTTGGCCTCTATTTCGACGGCACCAAGGGCCAGACCCTGACCAGCCCCGTCACCCAGAGCAGCCAGGATTATGGCTACATCGCATTCCTTCCCGGCCTTGGGACCGGATTCGTGAGTGGCAATTATAATTTTAGGCCCTGTCCCATTTCCACTACATCAAATCAGGTCTGGTGGTGGGGAACATTCGACGGCAATAAGACCATATCCTTCAACAATGACGGTAAGCAGTCTTTGACCAATGCAAGCGAGGCTTTAGTTGGCAAAGATACGAGCACTTCCTACTACATAATTGCCATCAGCTGCGTGTTGTCCAAGACGGAGACCCTTTCTGCTGGCAATTTCGCCTCCAGCTGGAACAAGGTTTACCAGGCCAATCCCGACAACAATATCTCAACCGGAATGACATTCACAAAGAAATAATATGATTGCAACAATTCTCAGCCTAGTTATGGCATCGGTGCTGGCCACAGCCCCCGCCGACATTAAAGAAGGTATCCAGGGCTATGTTCCCACCGCGGAGGCGGCTGCCGCCAAGGAGCAGTTCCGCGACGACAAGTTCGGCGTATTCATCCACTGGGGCGTGTATTCGATGCTCGCCCGCGGCGAATGGGTGATGAACGTCGACAAGATCCCCTACAAGGAGTATTCCAAGCTTCCGGGTGGGTTCTATCCTTCGAAGTTCGATGCCGACCGCTGGGTGGCCCAGATCAAGGCCTCCGGCGCAAAGTACATCACCATCACCTCCCGCCACCACGACGGATTCTCGATGTTCGACACCAAGGCGTCCGACTATGATATCATCGACGCATCTCCCTTCAAGAGAGATGTGCTGAAGGAACTCGCCGACGCCTGCCACCGCCAGGGCATCAAGTTGAATTTCTATTATTCCCTGCTGGACTGGGGCCGCGACGACTATCCCCGCGATCCTGCCATCGCCCATACCGATAAGGAGAAGGAGATGTATGCGAAGTACCTGGACTTCATGTGCGCGCAGATTACCGAGCTTCTCACCAACTACGGTCCCATCGGCTGCATCTGGTTCGATGGCGACTGGGCAAAGATCAAGAAACCCGAGCCCGGCGAGCAGATCAAGATAGATTTCGACTGGGGATACGAGCGTATCTACACCCTCATCCATAGCCTGCAGCCTTCCTGCCTGGTGGGTAACAACCACCACCGCGTGCCCATTCCCGGGGAGGATATCCAGATCTTCGAACGCGATATCCCCGGAGAGAATCAGGCCGGTTACGGCCGTACCAGCCATGTTAGCACCGAACTGGCACTGGAGACCTGCAAGACACTGAACAAGAGCTGGGGATACGACATAAAGGACGAGAACTGGAAGTCCGTTCCTGAACTCATCCGCATCCTCCTTGCAACCTCCGGCCGCAACGCCAACCTGCTGCTGAACGTCGGCCCCCAGCCGGACGGATGCATCCCTGAAGAGAGTGTGGTCCGCCTGGCGGAGATGGGCAAGTGGCTGAGTGCCAACGGTGAAACCATCTTCGGCACCCGCGCCACCATGCTAAAGCCCCAGCCCTGGGGCGTGCTCACCCACAAGGAAGGCAAGATCTATCTCCACGTAATGGAGGCTCCGGAAGGGGGAGTGATCACCCTGCCCTTCAAGCTCAAGGCAAAGAAGGTGAAGGAGTTTGCCACCGGCACACCTCTCAAATTCAAGAAAGGCAAGAAGGACTTCACCGTCACCGTGCCCTCCGGAATCGACTGCAGCATAGACTACATTATCGAAATAGACCTATAGTATGAAAAGGATCATCTTCGGCCTTGCCGCACTCCTGCTCTCGCTTTCTCTGAGGGCGGCGGCACCCCTGAATTACCAGAACGACCTTCGTGCACCGGCATATCCGCTGGTGACGGTGGACCCGTACTTCTCCGTCTGGAGCTTCGCCGATCAGGCGAATGCCGACATGACGCGGCACTGGACAGGCCGCAAGCAGCCCATGATCGCCGCTGTGCGCGTAGATGGCGTGACCTACCGTCTTCTCGGCAACGAGGAGCAGCTGCCCGACCCCATGTTCGGTCGCAAACCGAAAGAGCAGCCGGACGATCCGCTTTATAACCGCCCGGGAAGGGTTGCTTTCGAGAATGCTGCCCTGCAGACAGGTGTGAACGTGCTGCCTACAAGTACTACATACTCCTTCGACTGCGGCCCTGTGCGGGTGAAGATGCGTTTCGTGGCCCCTTTGCTCCTGGACGACCTTGCCCTGCTCAGCCGCCCGGTCAACTATGTGAGCTTCACCGCCACTCCCATCGACAACAAGAAACACTCTGTGGAACTCTATTTCGAGGTCTCTCCGCGCATTGCGGTAGACCTGGATGTGGTGCCCGTCGTGCTTGAGAACGGTGCTGCCGACGGTGTGAAGTATCTCCGCACCGGCACGCTGGACCAGAAAGTGCTGGAGAAGCGCGGGGACGACGTGCGCATCGATTGGGGCTACTTCTACATGGCCCCCGTGTCCGGAAAGGGTACTCTGGCCCTCGTGAAGGGAGAATCCGCCAGGTTGAGCTTCGCATCTTCCGGAAAGGTGGACGCCAAGATGTTCGGCAAGAGCAAGACCGTCACCTCCGGTAACTTCGTGGATGAAGACGTGGCCCTGGCCTGGTGCTTCGACATGAAGAAGATAAAGAAGGAGACCGAAGAGGTGCTGATGCTAGCCTACGACGACATCTATTCCATCAAGTTCCTCGGGCAGCAACTGCGTCCCTACTGGAACGCCGCCGGCAGCAATTCCATCACCAAGGAGATGGCAAAGGCCGCCAAGGAATGGCCCAAGCTCGGCGACCGGCTGAACGCCTTCGACAACAGCCTCATCCAGGAGGCCACCCAGTCCGGAGGAAAGGAGTACGCCGACCTCTGCGCCCTCGCATACAGGCAGGCCGTTTCCGCCCACAAACTCGTGGCCGGATGGAACAACAACCTGTATTTCATCTCCAAGGAGAATTTCTCCAACGGATGCGCCGGCACCGTGGATGTGACCTATCCCTCCATCCCGCTGTTCCTGCGCTATAACACCGAGGTCGCGAAGGCCCTGCTGAACTTTATATTCGACTATGCCGAGAGCAGCAACTGGAACAAGGTCTGGGCACCCCACGATGTGGGTGTGTATCCCGATGCCTACGGCCAGCACTATGGCAACTGGATGCCTCTGGAGGAGAGCGGCAACATGCTCCTGCTGACCGCGGCGGTGCTGAAGCAGAGCCCGGACGCAAGCTTCGCGCAGAAGCACTGGAGCACTTTGACGAAGTGGGCTCTCTATGCCCTCCAGAATGGCCAGGATCCCGAAAATCAGCTCTGCACCGACGACTTCGCCGGCAAGCTGGCGCACAATGTGAACCTCTCCGCCAAGTCAATTCTCGCGGTTGCCGCTTATGCAAAGATGGCGCGCAATCTGGGCCGCATAGACGAGGGCAAGGCTTTCCAGGAATTCGCCCAGAATATGGCGAACAACTGGAAAGAAAAGGCCTTCGAGGAAGACCACTACCGCCTTACCTTCGATGGCGAAGGAACCTGGAGCCAGAAGTACAATCTCGTATGGGATAAGGTGCTGGGGCTCAACATCTTCGGCGATGAAGTGGTTAACACCGAGCTCGAATACTACAAGAAGCAGTTCAATCCTTATGGCCTGCCTCTGGACAGCCGCCGCCAGTATTCCAAGACCGACTGGCAGTTATGGACCGGTGCGATGGCCGGCAGCGTGGACGCTTTCCGCGAGTTCCTGCTGCCCGTCTACAAGTTCTACAACGAGACTCTGGACCGTGTGCCTCTCGGCGACTGGGTAAATACGGATTATCCCACTTTCAACGCCATGCAGGCGCGCTCGGTGGTCGGCGGTTTCTTCATGAAACTGTATATTGACCACCCGGTCAGCCCCCTCGCCACTGGCAAGAAGAAATGATGAAAAAGACTGGCTCAGTCGAGCCAGTCTTTTTCATTCAGGGGCCAATCGTCGGTGCGGAAGGGACCGGCGGGGATGCCGAAGTTGTTATACAATCCGCCGACAGACCAGTTCCGCCAGCAGTAGCGGACTGCAACGGGTTCGGGGACGTCGGGGCTCCAGACGACCACCACATTGTTTTTGCGGGAATCGCGGCGGGCCCTGGCGGGATAGAACTTGCGGTCGGGGCCGGCGATTTCAAAGCCGGAGATATCGGTGCCCATGGGGGAAAGGCCGAGGCTGCCGACCTTCATCTCCACGAAGCCCTTGCCGTCGTGGAACTCCACAATCTTGTAGTAAGGGGCATAGGCCTCGATGGCATCCATGCCATAATCATTATATAATGCCAGCCAGGCGAGACGCTGGCCCACCTCCTGCTTGCGGCAGGGATGGATGGTGCCGTATTCGCCTATGTCTACGGTGGTCACGTAGCCCGCGTGCTTCATGCCTTCGACCGACTTTTGCTGGGCTTCGCAGAAGTAACCGCTATGCGTCTTGCGGCCGTTGTCGTAGGGATAGGGGGCAATCTGCACGCAGTAGAAGGGGGCTTCCGGCACGCAGAAATCGCTGCGCATCATATCCACGTAGGAGCGCTGGAGACGGATGTACTGCTCCGGACGGTCGCGGTTGGATTCGCCCTGATACCATATCATCCCCTTGAAAGTGAAGGGGATAAGGGGAGCGACCTGGCCGTTGTAAAGCAGGCTGGGTTGATGATATTTATGTTTCACCGGCTTGGTGCCGTCGAGATGCCCAAGGTCGAATTCAGGATAGTCCTTTTCGAGGACCTCCCGCTTCACCCAGGTCTCGAGGGTGCTGCCGCCCCAGGAACTCTCGATTATGCCCACGGGGATGTCCAGAACCCCCTGCAGGGCCTCTGCGAAAAAGTATGCGACCGCACTGAAATTGGCGACTGCGTTGGGAGTGTGCTTCTCCCAGACGCCTTCGCAGTCATCGAGAACCGTAACCGAGGACTGCCTCTTTATATGACAGACGCGTATCGGGCGCGATGCACGCGCGGTCGTTATGTATTTCATGCCGTCCCGCGCAGGCTGGGAGCCGTATCCCTTAACGGGCATCTCCATGTTGGACTGGCCGGATGCGAACCATACCTCGCCAATCAGAACGTCCTTCAGGGTGACTTTCTCTCCGTCGGAGATGGTGATTTCGTAGGGGCCTCCGGCGGCCGGGGTTTGAACACGGACGAGCCACTTGCCGGTTTCGGCATCGGCGGTGGTGCTGACTTTCTTCTTGTCCCATGAGGTCTTTACGGTGACAGTCTTGCCGGGTTCCGCCTTGCCGAAAATTGCGGCGGAAGTCTGCTGCTGGAGCACCATGTTGCTGCCGATTACGGGAGGGAGGGTGATCTTTGCATTCAGGATGCAGCCGGCCAGTAGAAGGGCCGCTGCGAGGAGGATCTTTTTCATATCTTGACTATGGTTTGCTTTATCTTTTTATCCGACGAAGAAACGCTGACCGTATACCTGCCGGGGGCGAGGCCGGAGACGTTTATCACGGCTGGGGAGTAGGGATCGCCCTGGATTTCCTTATTGTAGACGGTTCTGCCGGAGGCGCTGAGTATCAGCACCTTCAGGGTGGTTTTGTAGAGGCTCTGGATGGTCAGGCGGTCGGTGACGGTAGTGGGGTAGATGTCGGCGACGCTGGCCTCCGGAGTGTGTGCGCTCACGCGGAAAGAAGCCCTGACAGGGGCGGCGATGCCGTCTGATGCGCTGACCGTAATGCTGCCGGCGCCCGGCCCTTCGGAGCTGATGTTTAGAATCTTTCCGCTCACGCTGGCGCTGATGCCTTCGGCGGATTCCAGGGCGTATGTAAGTTCATCCTCATCGGGATCGCTGAAGAAACCGGAGAGATCCAGAGTCTTTGGACTGCCGGCGGTAATCAAAATATCCGGGATGGTGCTTGCCACTGGGCCCGTATTGCCAAGCAGAGTGTACTCTATCAGGGATTCTGCATAGCCTCCGAAACCGTCGGAAACACTGATGGAGGCGGTGTAAGTGCCGGCCGGGGCGGAATCTCCCCGGACCGTAAGGGTGTAGTGCCCGGAGCCGTCTTCAGTCCATGCGGCAGCAGGGGAGCCCGGGGTGGTGACCACGCTCAGCACGTCCTTGATATCGGCGTCGGTGCAGGTGAAACCGATGGTCCGGACGTCCCTGTATTTCAGCGGAGCGGGAGCGGATCCTTCCAGGGTGATGACGGGGACGTTGTTGGGAAGAATGTTGTATAGTATGCTGATCTCTTCGGTGATTATGCCGTCACTGAAGGAGGCTTCGGCCACGTATGAGCCCGCCGGGGCGTTGTTCCCGATAATGGTAAGGGTGATGGTGCCGGCGCCGTCATCCTTCCATTCAGCTGCAGAGGAACCTGGGTTCGTGATTATCTGCAGAGGATCACCGTCAGGGTCGGAATACTTGATGGTATAGGTCTTTGTGGCGTGATGATCCAGCATTGCCAGGCCGAAATAGTTATAATCCAAGGAGGGACCGCCTATGTTCTTCCTCAGATGCTGCTTGGCGACCGGAGTGCAGTCTGATGTCTGTTGCTGCCTGGTGTAATTGACTATGGTATAGTAATAATCTTTGTCTAGTTCTAGTCCGGGGATGTCGATGGTGATTTGCTGTCCGGGACTGTATGAATCGCCTTTAATCGTCCTCGTTGTCACTCCGGAGGGTATGTTGAAAGGGTCGAAATCCTTCAGTTTGGAGGCGTCTTCGCTGACGGCCAGAACGGTCCTGAAGAAGTTAAGGGGGCCGTATTTCGTGAGCGTCCACTGTATTCCCAGAGCGTTTTCCGGAGTTTGGAAAGACTGCACATCGGTCGGTGAATGGATTTCGGCGCCGGAGGCATACATGAATGAACCGTAGGCATCCAGCATAGGGCCGATATTCCTGGCATGTTTGCCAAGCATTTTGCTATCTGCTCCGTTTATTAGAATCTCGCGCAGCCTGTCGCAGGTGAAGCCCGGGCCTCCGAAATAAGACACTATGAGGGCGGCGACTCCGCTGACCATCGGCGCTGCCTGGGATGTGCCCTGCATCTGGTAGTAAACTTCTTCATTTGAGCGCATGGTGCTGTAAATCTGCGGATATGTTGTATTGCTGTATCCGCCGTTGGCATTGCCGCCGGGGGCGCATATGTCTACCCAGTCGCCGTAGTTTGTATAGGACGAGCTCTCTCCGGCAGGGCCGGTGGCGCCTACTGCAATCACTTTGTCGTACATCGAAGGCTGGGCTTTCTGCCAACTTTTATTGCCTGCGGAGAAAACGACGAGGCCGCCTTTCATGGGACCGATCTGGTTGCCCTGCTTGTCGGTTCCGGCGTACTGTATGAAATAATTGATGGCGATTTGAGTTGATGGGGGTGTAAGGCTGGGAACAGCGTCTTCGCTATTGTAGGAGATGGACCAACTGTTGTTAAGGATGACCGCGCCATGGTCTGCCGCCCAGACAATCGCGGCGTAGGTGTTTCCGCTGTCGCCTTCTATTGCCGCGATGGTCGCGCAATCCAGGATACGCACACCTCCCTTGCCGTTTTTACCTCCGGCGATGCCACATACGCCGGTGTTGTTATTGTTGATGGCTCCGATAATGCCGGCAACGTGGGTAGCGTGGCGCTGGGGCGTTATATGATAAGGATCGGATTCCGAAGCCAGGAAAGACTTGCTGCCGTTCGCTCCCGCGGGGATGACCACTGCTGACAGGTCGGGATGGTTGTAATCTATGCCGGTGTCTAAAACTCCTACAATTACATTACTGCTTCCGGCGGTAAAAGCGTTCCAGACGGGAACTACATTAATGTCGGCATCAGCAGCGAATTTGGATAGTAAAGTACCGTCGTTAAAAAGGTGCCACTGACGGTTGCGGTTAGGGTCGTTGAATGGGATGGCATCAGTCTTGAATTCCGGCTCTTTTTCCACTCTGAGGATGCCTGGAAGGCCTTCCAGCCCTTCCGCCGCCTTTGTGGCAGGAACACCGTCAGCACAGGCGAAATACCAGCGGTGAAGGCCGGCTTCGCGGTGCCTCTCCTCGAACTCTCCGGCGTCGGGGAAGACGCGCTCGAAGGAATATCCGGCCGGAATTGAATCGAAAGTGTCGGAAACCTCTACTATTACCCTGTCGGACTGGGCGAAAACGCGCTGAGTAGTGCTTGAATTTTGATCATTTTTCAAAGTACTATACTCATCCTTTAAAGCGCAGCCACAAATTAACGTGGTTGCAGCAAATAAAGTGATAAACGCGCGTGTGAACATTGTCGAAAAATGCTTATATTTGTCCGTATTTTTGCAAAAATGCATAAAAAGTGGATAACCACCAAATCAAGTTTAGTTACTAGTTTATGACCAAGAGATTTCTCTTAACCGTCTTTACTCTATTGCTGCTGCCTCTCGCACTTATGGCGCAGAGCCGCAAGGTGCAGGGCGTGGTATTCGAAGACGAGACAGGGCAGCCGCTCCCGGGAGCTACGGTGTCGATCGATGGCACCACCCGCGGTGCAATTGCCGACCTTGACGGTTCGTTCGAGATCAACAACGTCAAACCTACGGACAAACTCAAAGTCGAGTTTGCCGGAAAGGAAACGCTGATTGTACCGGTGAACGACCAGAAGAATTTCATGTTCAAGCTGAAAGATCAGGCCAACGAGCTGGAGGGAACCACCATCGTCGCTTTCGGTACCCAGAAGAAAGAAAGCGTCATTGGTTCTATCTCCACCATCGACGTGGCGACGCTGAAAGTGCCTTCCAGCAACCTTACCACCGCACTCGCGGGTAATGTTGCCGGTATCATCGCCTACCAGCGTTCCGGTGAGCCCGGTCAGGACAATGCGGACTTCTTCGTGCGAGGCATCACTACCTTCGGTGCCAACACGAGCCCGCTCATCCTCATCGACAACATCGAGCTCACCACCACGGACCTCGCCCGCCTGCAGCCGGACGATATCGCCAGCTTCTCCATCATGAAGGATGCTACTGCAACCGCCCTCTACGGCGCCCGCGGTGCTAACGGTGTCATCTACGTGACCACCAAGCGCGGACAGGAAGGCCCTGCGAACATCTTCGCCCGTGTGGAGACCTCGATATCGGAGCCTACCTCCAACATCGAGCTGGCGGATCCAGTCACCTACATGAAGGCGTACAACGAGGCAATTTCCACCCGCGACCCTCTCGGTGAGCTTAAATACAGCTACGATAAGATCGAGCAGACCGGAAAGCCCGGAGCCAACCGCATTATCTACCCCGCCAACGACTGGTACGACATGCTCTTCAAGAAGCGCGCTACCAGCTACCGCGCCAATGTTTCGGCGAAGGGCGGCGGCAAGGTGGCCCGCTACTATGTGGCAGGCGCCTTCACCGAAGATACCGGTATCCTCAAGGTGGATAAGCGCAACAGCTTCAACAACAATATCGACCAGAAGACCTACACCCTGCGTTCCAACGTAGATATCAACATCACCCCCACCACCAAGCTGGCGGTCCGCCTCACCGGTAACTTCACCGACTACACGGGCCCGCTGAACGGTGGTGACGCCGTCTACAAGCAGGTGGTCCACTCCGATCCCGTTCTCTTCCCGGCATACTATCCCGCCGACGAAGACCACGTGGGTATCCAGCATATCATGTTCGGTAACTACGACACGGGCAACTATTCCAACCCGTACGCCGACATGGTACGCGGATACAAGGACACCCAGCGCTCGCAGATGATCGCGGCCGTGGAACTGAACCAGGACCTGGACTTCATCACCAAGGGACTGAAGTTCATGACGCTCTTCAACCTCACCAGGCTTTCGTTCTGGGACGTCCGCCGCTATTTCTCTCCTTATTGGTACATGCTGGACAGGTATGATTCATACACGGGAGAATATCACATCACCCGAATCAACGATTCCGGTACCGACTACCTTCAGTACAGCGAAGGTTCGAAGACCATAACCAACACGATGTATTCCGAAAGCCGCCTGAACTACTCCCGCGAGTTCGGCCGCAGCGACGTAACCGGCCTGCTGGTCCTCACTGCACGCGAGCAGTTGAACGCCAACGCCGGTTCCCTGCAGCTTTCCCTGCCTTCCCGCAACGCCGGACTTTCCGGGCGTTTCACCTACGGCTGGGACAAGAAATACTTCGCGGAGTTCAACTTCGGTTATAACGGTTCCGAGCGTTTCCACAAGAGTCACCGTTGGGGTTTCTTCCCTTCAGCCGGCGCCGCTTGGGTGGTTTCCAACGAAAAGTGGTTCAAGCCCCTGACCAAATATGTCCATAACCTGAAGCTTCGTGCATCCTACGGTCTGGTCGGTAACGATAATATCGGTGATTCAAAGAACCGTTTCTACTACCTGTCCCAGACCAACATGACCGACAGCAACCGTGCCGCGTATTTCGGAGAATACAGGAGTAATTCCTACAACGGCATCAGCGTTTCCCGCTATGCCAACGAGGCCATTACCTGGGAGAAGTCCTACAAGGCGAACTACGCCGTCGAGCTCGGACTCTTCAAGAAACTGGACGTCATCGCCGAGTACTTCACGGAGCACCGCACCGATATCTTCATGACCCGTGCCGACGTTCCCGAGACCATGGGCCTGGAGGCGAGCATCGCCGCGAACATCGGCGAAGCCACCGCGCACGGCGTGGATATCCAGGCGGACTACAAGCACGTAGTGAACAAAGATCTCTGGATGTCCGCCCGCGGAAACTTCACCTATTCCTCCAGCAAATACCTTGTGTACGAGGAACCCCAGTACAAGGAGCCCTGGCGCATGCATGCCGGCTATTCCCTCAAGCAGAAGTGGGGATACATTGCCGAGCGCCTCTTCATCGACGACGAGGAAGCCGCCAACTCTCCTTCACAGACTTCGTTCGGCAGCCAGTACGGCGGCGGTGACATCAAGTACACCGACGTGAACGGCGACGGTGTCATCACCGAAGCGGACATGGTTCCTATCGGCCTGCCTACGTCTCCTGAAATCATCTACGGATTCGGTTATTCCCTCGGCTACCGCGGATTCGACTTCTCGGTGTTCTTCCAGGGCCTGGCCAACGAGTCGTTCTGGATTGATGCATCGACCGAATACAATCCCAGTAAGAATATTGCAGGTACCGCTCCGTTCGTGAACAATACCCAACTGCTTAAGGCATATGCCGACAGCCACTGGAGCGAGGACAACCGCGATATCTACGCCCTGTGGCCACGCTACAGCGCATATGCTAACTTCAACAACTCCGCCGTGAGCACCTGGTGGATGCGCGACGGCGCATTCCTCCGCCTCAAGCAGTTGGAGTTCGGTTATACCCTTCCTTACAAGTTGACCAAGAAAGCACGTATTGAGAACATGCGAGTCTACTTCCAGGGCAACAACCTTCTCTGCTGGAGCCGCTTCAAACTCTGGGATCCCGAGCTTGCGAACACCGGACTCAACTATCCTATCCAGCGCACATTCAATGTGGGCGTTCATCTAACCTTTAAATAGTGTCAGCCATGTGTAAATTAATTGAAAAGATTTCTTTGATCCTTGCGGTTGCGGGCACGTTTATCGGTGTATCATCCTGCAATGGATTCCTCAATGTGGTTCCGGACGACGGAGTGCCGCGCATCGACATGGCCTTCAATCTCCGTTCCACCGCAATACGTTATCTGGCAACCTGCTATTCCTTCATGCCCGAAGACGGCAACGTTGCCGGCGACCCTGCAATGCTTACCGGAGACGAGTTGTGGGACCTTGTGGGCCGAATCGTTTCCAACACTTCCGCCCGCGTGCCCAACACTCTCTTCCAGATAGCCCGCGGCTATCAGAGCGCATCCAACGTCCGAGCCAACGACTGGGCCAGGATGTATCAGGCCATCCGTTGCTGCGACATCCTCGTAGAGAATATCGACAACGTGCCGGACATGACTTTCGAAGAGAAGGAGCAGTGGAAGGCGGAAGTTACCTTCCTCAAGGCTTACTACCACTTCCATCTTGTCCGTAAATGGGGCCCCGTGCCCATCATACGCGAAAGCCTGCCCATCGACTCCGACATGGAGACGGTCCGTGTGTACCGCGAGAATATCGACACCTGCTTCAACTTCATCATCCGCCTGCTGGACCAGGCTATGGACCGCCTGCCGCTTCAACCGGAATCCACCGACATGTACGGGCGCATCACGAAGCCCATCTGCGCGGCTCTCAAGGCAAAGGTTTCGGTCTATGCCGCCAGTCCGCTGTTCAACGGCAATGAGGAAGAAGCCTCCCTGGTGGACAACCAGGGCAGGCAGCTGTTCCCTTCCAAGAGTGAAGCCCAGAAAGAGGACCGCTGGAATGATGCCATCAAGGCATGCGCAGATGCGATTGCGATTTGCGAACAGGCGAATATCACGCTGTACGACGGAAAGGACATAACCTACAGGATGACCGATTCGCTGAAGCGGACGCTCACCCTGCGCAATGCCTTCAACCAGCGCTGGAACAGCGAACTCATCTGGGGCAACACCCAGACCAGTTCGTCTGCCATAGCCAATTTCCAGCAGTGGACCATGCCCAATATGACAGATAACGGCCACACTACCGGCGGTTACAGGTTCATAGGCGTGCCCATGAAGATTGTCGATCAGTTCTATACTAACAACGGTCTGCCTATAGCTAACGACACCGACTGGGATGGAGTCAATACCCAGGAACTCAAGAAAGTGACCTCTGAGTATGGTTTCTATCTTGAGGAAGGTTATACTACCGTCGCCCAGAATTTCAACCGCGAACCCCGTTTTTACGCCTATCTCGGGTTCGATGGCGGCAAGTGGTTCGGGCAACTGTCGAACTACAATGATCTCCAGACTGTTGATGTGCCTCATATTGAATGCCGTAACGGCGGTCATGAAGGCAAGTCCGGCGGCGAGGTCGGCCCTGTCACCGGATACTTCGCAAAGAAACTCTATCCTCTGGCATGTAACTTTACCGGCCAGAACACATTCGTATCTTACTGGTATCCCTGGCCCATCATCCGCCTGACCGACCTGTACCTCCTCTATGCCGAAGCTGTCAACGAAGCTGAAGGCCCCAATGGAGCACACAGTACAGATATGTTCAAATATCTCAACAAGGTGCGTGAACGTGCAGGCATACCCGATGTAAAAACATCCTGGGATACCCACAGCAATAATCCCGGCTACTATAAGACTCAGTTCGGCATGCGGAACATAATCCGCCGCGAGCGTTCAATCGAACTCGCATTCGAGAGCGAACGCTACTGGGACATCCGCCGCTGGAAAGAGGCTCCCAATGAGTATCAGAAGAGCATCTACGGTTACACAATGACCGGTGCATCTGCTGAGGACTACTATGTTAAGAAGCTGATTGCTACCCAGACCTTCGGCCTGAAGGATTACTTCTGGCCCATCTACACTTATTATCTGGACCGCAATCCTAATCTCGTTCAGAATCTGGGTTGGTAATAAGATTGAAGTATGATGAAACTGAAGAATATCATATTATGGGCCGGTGCCGCCATGCTGGCGGTTGCCTGCTCCGATGAACTTGGATCCCGTGTGGACCAGTATGCCAACGTGGGCATTCCCGTTCCCATCACCGTAAAGAGCGTCCGTAACATTGCCGGCGGTGCCGTCATCAAGGTCACTATTCCGGATGACCCCAGCCTCAAGGGTGTGGTCGCTGAATACGAGCGCGCGGGAGAGGTGGTGAACACCAAGATATCCCGTTATGTGGACAGTCTTACCGTGGAAGGGTATGCAGATACCCAGAAACACATTGTCAAACTCTACTCCTTCAATGTCAACGAGGAGCGTTCTTCTGCGGTGGATGTGGAGATTCAGCCTCTGACTCCTGCTATTCTGGAAGTTAACACTACCATGGTCGAATCCTTCGGTGGTGTGAAGGTGCATGTCCAGAACAACAAGGCCAGGGCAGATCTTGCCATCTGTATCCTTCGCGATGCAGACCTCTCGGACATGGGCAAACCACTCAGCCAGATGAAATGGGTGGAAGTGACCACGATGTTCACGGCCAGTGAGGATATTTATCTTTCCCGCCGTGGCATCGAGCCGAAAAAGGCTATCTTCGGAATGTACCTCAGGGACCACTGGGGGAATGTTTCCGACACTACCATCGCAGTTCTTACTCCTATAGTTGAGTCCAAACTCGATACCGTGAGGGTCAACGGCTCTCTGTATTACCATTTCAGCGATGCGCAGATTGCTGATGATATCTGCATCTCGCAGAATTCCAGCAGTTATCCGGTGCAGGCACTGTGGGATGGCTCCGGACACAGTTCCATCCCTCACTTCTTCGTAAGTCAGGAAGATGGTGGATATTCGCCTACCTGGCTAACCATCGACCTTGGCAACATGGCCCGCTTGAGCCGCATCACCACTCTCCCTCGAATCGGCTATGTGCCGTTTGGCGGAGGTGCCGTGCGCGACTACGAATTCTGGGGCAGCCCCGGAGAACTTCAGCCTGACGGCACGTATATCAAGCCTACCGGAAAGACCGTGGATCCTACCGAAGACAATCCCAAGGGATTCGATCCGAAAGTGTGGTTCTGCCTCGGCAAGTTCACCCAGGCAAAGCCATCCGGATACCTCTCCAATGGCCTTCCCGGCGATATTACCGCTGAAGACCTGCAGGTTTACAATGCCGGCAACGACTTTGAACTCGATCCGGTCCATTACCCTCGCTGCAATGATCCGATCCGTTATTTCCGCATTGTATTCGAGAATACTTTCACCACATTCGAATATGGCCACTACACCAAGAACCGTTCGGTTCAGACAGGTGAAGTGACTCCCTTCGGACAGCCAATAATTGAATAGCCATGAAGAAGATATACCTTATTATTATTACGGCACTGGCTCTTGTGATGTCTTCCTGCGGCAAGCAGGATACTGTCTACAAGGAGTTCGTCAAGGAAGGTGGCTTCATCTATCCTGCAAAGGTTATCAATCTTACGGCCGACCGCGGATTCCAGCGTATCGTGCTTAGTTGGGAAGTGCCGATGGATCCGTCTATCCGCACTGGAAAGTTGTTCTGGGACAGCCGTACGCAGAGTATGGATTTCGACTATTCCAAATACCCGAACGGTAAGGTAACTGTCGCCATCACCGACCTTGAAGACAGGTCCTATACTTTCGAGGTCGTCAATTATGATGCTGATGAGCACGCCTCTCTTGCGGTGGAAATCACTTCTTCTCCTTTCGGGGACAGCTGGCTGGTTTCCCATGCGGAACGTACTATGACCTTCGCCGAGATGGAAGGGACTGATGCCGTGATCACCATGGGCAAACCCACGGATGAATTCGTGGCAACACGGTTCCGCTATAAGAACACATCCGGCGCCACCGTGGTCAGCAAACCGTTCTATGTAGACGAGGAGATCCGTCTTCCCGATGCCCAGAAATGGGAGTTCCTGGAGTTCCAGTCCGCTTTCTCGTCGGAAGAGGGAATAGATACGACCTGGATCAGCAATTGGTCCAAGTCTCCCTATCCGCTTGCGACCAATGTGGAGAGCACTTCGACCGTTACCGTAACCGCGAACCAGATCAGGGATAATTTCAAACCCAATCTCATCCTCGACGGAATAAAGGACAGCGTGGACAGCCGCTGGTACAGTTCCGATAAAGCGGCATACCGTGGCATTTTCCCCAAGATACTTGTCATCGATACCAAACTCATCGGCGACAATGCCATGACATTCAACCACTTCATCTTCTATGAAGATCCCGATCCGGATGGCCAGACAAGGCGCCTGATCAGGAATGTGGAGGTGTTTGTCGGGGATAGCAAGTTCAACCCGGATGATGCTAATTACAGTCATTCTTTTGGCGAACCCGTGCTCGTTGCCAGGCTTAACCAGCTGAATCCTGTGCAGGATTTCGTGCTGGCTACTCCTAAACGCGGCAGATACATTGCCATAGTTTTCACTAATTCCTATAATTCTACCGGATTCATAGATTTATGGGAGTTCGAGGCTTTCGGTTATGTGGCCAAGTAAAAATGCAAACTAATTTTCAACCATTTTAAATATTAACGTTTATGAAGAAAATCTTATTCTTGATTTCGGCTCTTACGCTGATGTTCGCTGCTTCCTGTGAAAAACCGGATGAGCAGGGCGGACAAGGTGGCAACGAGCAGAACTCCACCCCGGAATTGATTGTCGACAGGACGGTCTATTCCGTTGGTAATGGCGAAGGCGTGCTGAACATCCCTGTGGATGCCACCAGCAAGTCCGTCAAAGTATCCGTCGTAGGTGATGCCAAGGACTGGATTTCCTACAAAGAGACCAAGGCTGAAACCAAGGCCGAGCTGGAAACCCATTTCGTTGTCGTTTCCTACGCTACGAACCCCATTGCTACGGCCCGTGAAGGATCGGTTACCATCTCGCTCGACAATCTGTCCGAGACCGTGACCATCAAGCAGGCTGCTGCAAAGGCAAAGATCACCCTTTCCGAGACTTCAAAGAGGATGAATCCTCGCGGAGACTCCTTCATCGTGAAGGTTACCGCCAACGATGATTACACCGTCACCCCCAGCGCGGATTGGCTGACCTGCAACAAGGAAACCGGCGAGATCAAGGCTACATTGAACGGAAGCGGTGCTTTCCGCACCGGCAAGGTGGTTTTCACCTCCAAGGCTGAAGCGGATGTCACAGCGGAATTCACTGTAACCCAGAAGGCTGCCAATGTGGATCCCGAACTCATCCACATCCTTGCAATCGGTGACTCATTCATCGATGATTATGCACCTTATTTCCTCGGCGTGCTGGGCTCTCTCGGATACACCAAGATCCATATCGCCAACCTTCCTTTCGACGGAAAGAGCCTTGCAGAGGTTGCTACGGCACTCAACGGTAAGGAAAAGGTCGCCATTCATGCCTGCCTGGACGGTGCAAATCTTTTTGCTGCCGATACCCTCGTGTCCGAGGTCCTCACTCCCGATGATTGGGATGTCATCGTCATCCAGCCTTCCTTCGACAAGGCAGGAGATTATGATGCTGCATCCATCGCCAGCATTGTGAATACCGTTCGCTCCTACTGCGAATTCACTCCTCTCTACTGGAACATGACATGGGCATACAAGGCCACTTCGACTGCCGATGGTTTTAAGGTTTACAACAATGATCAGCTTGCGATGTACAGCGCAGCTGCAGAAGTTGCCAGCCAGGTTGCCGCAAACAAGGAGTTTGCAGGCATCATCCCTGTCGGAACCCTCATCCAGAACATCCGTACCAGCTACATCGAAGATAATGTCACCTCCGACGATGCTCACCTCAGTGTGAATATCGGACAGCTCGCCGCCGCTTACATGTGGGCACAGGTGCTTACCGGCAAGAACCCTCTCGGAGTTGCGACTCCTTTCATCCCTGCCCTCAGGTATGATCCCGACTGCGTGCCTGCAATGCAGGAGGCTTATGCAAATGCAATGACGAAGCCTTTCGAAGTAACCGCAGCCACCCAGTATCCTCCGTATGTGCTGAATGTTGCAGCGGCCGATGCCAATGCACTTATCACCGCAGCCGGCTTTAAGCCCGAAGACTATGTTGCCGCTCCGTTCATCGTGATGCATTATGGCTTCTATAATTCCTCCAATGGTAATTATCTCACCTGCTCTGTGTTCAAGGGTTCGAACGACGGCAATATGAACAAGTTCGCCGCTACCCACATCATTCCCAAGGCTGATATTCCTAACGGATCGCTTATCGTTGTTCTCGACGGCTACCAGTATCGTCCGGAAGGATGGGTGACCCTCAACACCAAGAACGATGGCCAGGAAGGACGTCCTTCCCGTCCCGGCAACGTCACCACCTCTGTCGTAGAAGTGAACGACACATGGTGGGGAACCTTTACCTACAGGGCGTTCAACATCTCCAAGACGAGTGGAAATCCTACTGCCGACGAGATGAAGGCTATCGGAACCAAGTTCGGTATCTATCTGCCCAAGACTGCCGTTAACGAAGGTCTGGAGGATTATGAAAATGGTGAATGGAAATGGTAATAACAATGTCTAACAGCTAAATGAAAGATAATATGAAAAAGATATATTTATTCCTTCTTGCGGCTGCAGGCATTCTTGCAGTTGCATCCTGCGCCCGCGAAGAACTTGTTGACAAGACGGGCGAAGTCAATGCACCCGAGGAGGTAACCACCCTTACCTTCTCCTTCGATGCTACCAAGACCGCTCTCGTGGACGGAAAGACCACATGGGCGGCTGGCGATAAGATCCGTGTTTACACTTCCGACGGCGGTTTCTACCGTGATGTCGAAGTTCCCGAAGAGGCTGTAGGAAAGGCATCCTTCTCCGCAGAAGTGAACATCAAGGATACCCTCTACTATGCAGTTTATCCTATCGACGCCAGCAATGGTGTAGTAGGCGGAAAGATTAGCGTCAATCTCCCCAAGAATCCCGACGGACGTTTCGACAGCGCAAACATCTGCGTTGCTGCGACCAAGGGCCCCGAGTTCAAGATGCATAACGTTACCGCAGTCCTCAAGGTTACCGTTACTTCCGGGAATGTAGTGGAAATGCTCCAGATCATCGCCCAGAACGCTATGGTCGGAGACCTTGCAATCGGACTGGATAAGGACAAAGAGGGCAAGGATTCCCTGACCTTCGCTGCTTCCGCTACCGCAAAGTCTCTGAACGTTGCAGTCGGTGGTGTTGACGGTGACTATTATATCCCTGTTCTCCCCGGCACCTATGTCAAGGATTTCTCCGTTACCGCTCTGAGGGGTAATGGTGGTTATCAGAACAAGAAGACCACTCAGGATAATGAGGTCAAGATCAACACCCTGTTCGATCTGGGTGTCATCGGTGACAATCTTTCCAGCGGTCTGCCCGGCGAAGGTACTGCAGAGAAGCCTTTCACCATCAGCAATTTTGGTGAAATGCTCGCTTTCTCGTCATCCGTTACCATGGGTAAGACCTACGAAGGAGAAATCGTGAGCCTGGAAGCAGACATCACCGATTCTCCTGTCACTGCTCCTGCCGGTTACTGGCTGAGCGCAGACGACCAGGGCTACTTCGCTGGAACCTTCCTCGGCAACAACCACACTATTAACGTAGATCTCGACGGAGAGAACTGCAAGGCACAGACCTATGTAGCACTCTTCGGCGTGGTAGACACTGGCGCAACCATCAAGGATCTGAAGGTTACCGGTAAGGCTAAGGCTACCGGCAATTACACTTCCGGTATCATTGCTTATGTGCGCGGCACTTCCACTGGCACCAGGGCCATCCTCGACAACCTTACCAACGAGGTAGAGGTTACTTCTACTGGCAACAGGGTTGGTGGTGTAGTGGGTTATGCAAACTATGCAACCATCACCAAGTGCGTCAACAACGCCGCTATCATCGGTAATGACTGCGTTGCAGGTGTAATCGGTAAGGCTTCCAATGCCACCATGGAGAACTGCTCCAATACCGGAGCCGTTACCTCCAATGGTACCGATACCAGGATCCAGTATTGCTACAACGTTTCCACTTTGACTCACGGAACCGGTGAATTCAACAGCACTACCGGTTCTCATTGCACCGGCGGTGTCTGCGGTTATGTCGATCACGGTTCCCTCAAGAACTGCACCAATAGCGGAGCCATTCAGGGGTACGTAAAGATCGGCGGTGTCGTGGGTGGAACTTACTGGTCTCCTGTAAGCGACTGCGTCAACAGCGGTGCTGTCACTGCTACCGGCGCTTTCAACCAGAACCTTGCCAGCCAGCAGGGTTATGGCTACGGCTCCACCACCGGTGGTGTTGTGGGTTGGATGTACACCAACGGCGCTATCACCAATTGCGAGAACTCCGGCACTGTTAAGGGTAAGGGCGGTCTCGGCGGCATCGTCGGATTCGCAAACTGCAACAGCAATGCATCTTCCGGCGTGAACATCCGTAATTGCACGAATACTGGTGAAGTCATTTCTCAGGGAACCACCACTGGTGGTGCTACCAAGAACCACAATGCAGCTGTCGGCGGTATCGCCGGTTCTGTTGCTGCTTTCGGTGCTCAGGTAACTTATATCGGCAGCTGCGTGAACTCAGCCAATGTCACTACTGACGGTGTTATCGCCGGTGGTATCGTAGGCCGTGTGCATCAGTCCAGGAACAATGGCAGTGCTGTCAACCTCGTGGAGAATTGCGGCAACAGCGGTAATGTCACCGCTCTCTATTGGGTCGGTGGTATCTGCGGTATGGCTCTGTCCCTCTACAACGGTGTCATCCGCATGCTCAGCTGCTACAACATTGGAACTATTACCGGAAACCGCTCCGATGATGCTGGTGAAGTTGCCGGTGGTATCCTCGGTGCCAACCACGTTTGGAACAGCTACACCAACTATGGCCAGGTTTACAACTGCTTCAGCTGGGGCGATGTCCTCTATGCCGTCAATACTCATGCTAAGCCTTACTGCGGTGGTATCGTAGGACGTTTCGTTTCTGCCGGTGATGTCAGGAACAACTACACCATCGGTTATGTAGGACCTGTGGAAGGCGAGCCTGTCGCTAACGCGGCACAGCGCCTCGGCGGTCTGGTAGGTAGCCTCGAAGCGAACCTGAACAACTCTTACTATTATGAGGGTTCCTGCGCTCGTGCCGTTGGTACTGCTTCTTCAAAGACTCCCGGCGCAATGGTGAGTGCATTCGATAACACTTACTCATTCGCAACACCTGTAACTATCAACGAGGTTGATTATAACACAGTACTTGATGCACTGAATGCTTATAATTCAGCTTATGTCTGGGTAATGGGTACTTATGGCCCTGTCTTCGCCCAGTAAGATACAAGCCTTTCGAATTGAAACCGACCCCTCGGGGCCGGTTTCTTTTTTGCCCCGCTCTTGAATAAGTGGACGGAAAATCCTATATTTGTTTTTGTTATGAAAAGGCTGCTGATTGTTCTTCTTTTTGCACTTGCGGGTTTCTGCCTGCCGGCCGCGGCGCAGGATAACATCCTCCTGGTGAACGGCAAGACCATCAAAGCCATCGAAACCACTGTGGAAAACGACGTGGTTTCGTTCAGGTATTACGACGAGCGTTACGGCGATCCGTATTTCATTGAGAGAAACAAAGTCGCCCATATCTATTTCGAGAACGGAGACCATATGGACCTGACGGTCGCTCCGCGTCCGGGCATCGTGCCAGGATTGTCTTACGATCAGATAAAGGATTTCTACAATCCCAAGTACTACAAACACGAAGCGGGCGACATGTATCTGCCACTGTTGAGCGGGCTTTCGTCGCTGTTAATCCCCGGCCTCGGGCAGGCGCTGAACGGGGAGGGGGGAGACGCCTTCCTGCACTTTACGGGCTCGCTTCTCATAGGCTATACCACATACAAAACCCTCCGTATCAGCGAATCACCGTCCTCTACGCCCGGCAAAAAGATTTATAACATAGAATACAGCCTCGCCTCGCTCGCGTTGCTTGCCGCCGGTATCACTTTGAATATCTACTCCTTCTACAACGCCAATCGTATTGCGAAGGTAAAGAACATGTATTACCAGGAACTGCGGCACGGGAATCCTTTGACCCTGCATCTGAGCCCGTATCTGGCTCCGTCCGGGACTCCATTCTCCAACGACCTCTCCGCCGGCCTGGCCCTGCGGATGGAATTCTGATTAATCGCTAAAACAAATCAATATGTTCGAACTCATCACCCTCCCTTACGCACCCGACGCGCTTGCACCTGCAATCAGCGCAGAGACCATAGCATTCCACCACGGAAAGCATCTCCAGACTTATGTAAACAATCTGAACGCGGCCATCGCCGGCACTCCTTTCGAGGGCAAGCCCCTCGAGGAGATAGTCCGCACGGCCGAAGGCGGCATCTTCAACAATGCCGGGCAGATCCTTAATCATAATATGTATTTCCTGCAGTTCCGCGCGCCCAAGGCGGATAACGCCCCCGTCAGCAAGATCGCGGAGCTCATCGACGCGCAGTTCGGCAGCTTCGAAGCCTTCCAGAAGGAATTCGCCGCCAAGGGCGCCGGGCTCTTCGGCTCCGGCTGGGTATGGCTCAGCCTCGGCACGGACGGCAAACTCGTCATCACCCAGGAAGGCAACGCCGGCAACCCTGTCACCAAGGGCCTCAAGCCGCTGCTCACCTTCGACGTGTGGGAGCACGCCTATTATATAGATTATAGGAACGCGCGCCCGGGGTACATCGGTGCCCTGTGGAGCATCATCAACTGGGAGGAAGTCAACGCACGCCTGCAGTAGGCCTCTGGCACGACACTGAATATGCTTCTGAATCTGATTCTATCCGTCGTGGTCGGCGGCATGCTTGGCCACGCGATCGACGCGGGCTACGACGGCCGCCTCGCCCAGTACATCACCGGCCCCGACAGCTACGCCATCAACCTCTTCTCGCCCGAAAAGATAGCCCAGGGCAAGGGCGGATGGCAGGGGGAGCACGCCGGAAAATGGCTCTACGCGGCCTCCAAGGCCTACGAGCGCACCGGCGACCCGGCTCTGCTGGGCAAGCTCACATCCGTCGCAGACTATCTCATCTCCCGCCAGGAGAAGGACGGATATCTGGGCTGCTACCGCGAGGATAAACGCTATTACCACCGGCCGGGCCCGGAGGCGATGAAGGTGGACTGGGATACCTGGATCATGGCCTACCTGATCAAGGGTTTCACCGAGACTTCGGTGGCCACCGGGGACCCCAAGTACGCCGACTGCGCGCTGCGGATAGTGGAATTCCTGCACTGGACCGTGTTCGAGCAGGGAATTAAGATCGCCCAGACCGGGCAGCACAGTGGAATGGCCGGCTGCGGAATACTGGATCCCCTCTGCGACCTGTATGCCCTGCGGCCTTCGCAGGTGGTCCGGGAGATGATCGAGCGCTGCATCTTCGAACTGGACGACACCCCCTGCCTTCAGTTGATTACGCTGGCCGGGAAGGGATACGACGTCGCGCTGATCGGCAACGGCAAGATTTACGAGATGCTGCGCTGCCTCACCGGGATGGCGAAGGCCTATCAGCTCTATGCGGACGGGGCCCTGCCCGGAGGGAAGTCTAGCTCCGAACCTCTGCTGGCGGCCTGCACCAACGCCTGGGAAAGCATCTGCAAATGGCATCTGACCACCCTCGGAGGCCCCTGGGGCGGCATAAATTTCTGTTGGGAATTATTTAATAGGCCGGCCGAGTGGGCGCCCTACGAGTGTACGGAGACCTGTTCCGTGATGCAGTGGCTGAACTTCAACTGGGAGCTGCTGCGGATTACCGGGGATGGTCGCTTTGCCTCCGAGCTGGAGAAGACCGCATATAATGCCCTGATGGCCGCCCGCGCCGAGGACGGTTTGAGGTGGGAGTACTACGTGCGCACCAACGGCGAACTCACTCCCCGCGGGGACTGGGCCTGCTGCTGGAGCAGCGGTATGGTCGCCCTCGAGGACCTGCCGTGCTATGTGTATGATGTCCGCCGCGACGGCCTCTATGTGAATGTGATTACGGAAGGGGCGTTCGAGGGCGAGGTGCGCGGAAAGAATGTTCGCGTTGAGCAGGTGTCCGACTACGCCCGCACGGGGGTGGCGGAATTTACTGTCATTCCGAACCCCACTGTCAACACGAACCCCGCTGTCAACACGAACCCCACTGTCATTCCGAGCGAAGCGAAGGAATCCCCGAGCGATCCTTCTGTCATCCCGAGCGCAGCGAAGGGATCTGCTGGCTCGTTTGTTCTGGCCGTTCATAAGCCTGAATGGGCCCCCTCCTTCGAAGCCTCCGTCAACGGCAAGGCCGTCAAAGCCAGCGTCAAGAACGGCTACATCCGCATCAAGCGCAGTTGGAAGGCCGGCGACCGCCTTACCCTGAAGTTCCCCTACGAGATCCGCACCCTCGAGAAGGCCTGGGAATACCGCAACGCCGGCAAGAAGGAGTACAACTTCTCCAACTGGTACAACGGCTTCACCCGCCACTACGTGACCTTCAGCGCCGGCCCCCTGGTTTTCGCCTGCGACCACGCCGACTCTTTCGAGAAGCAGAACCCGCTGAAGCTGACTCGGGAAGAGATCGCCTCCGCCCGGCTGGAAACCGGCGCCCCCGGCACTTCCGCCCCTGGCACCTCTGGCACTGTCGCCACCTCTGGCACAGCCGCTTCCGCCGCCGTCATGGCCCCCACGCCGGTTTTGAAGGTCGGCGGCCTGAACCTCACCCCTATCGCCCTCCTGCCACCCTTCGGCGACGGCCCCCAATCCCGCACCACCTGGTTCCAAATACAATAATTCTATTGGCCCTTGCCCGTTTTTCGCGGCCATGGCCAAATTGCTAACGTGCAGGCACAAAACCCCCATAGTTTTGTGCCTGCGCCCGTCAAAAACAGCAACTCATCCACAGAAATACCATTGTTTTGTGGATGAACTGGGCAAAATGGTCATTCCATCCACAAAATCACCCCCTAATTGTGGATGCACTGTGCAAAAAGGTCATTCCAGGCACAAAAATACCCCCTAATTGTGGATGAATTGTGTAAAGATGGGCTGGTAGGGGCTAAGGCCGCCGGCGAGGAGGGCCTTTGCCCAGAGCCCCCCACAGCCGGCGCGCGCCGTAGCCGCCGCTCCTGACGATGAGCGGCGGCGTTGCCCCTGGGGCACGTGC